>JACCDO011716269.1_pt1 | contig 40559 bp, 47 predicted proteins | sample 7446101 | NCBI WGS metagenome assembly JACCDO01 (sample SAMN15323440, study PRJNA562643) | freshwater metagenome | isolation source: river surface water | place: USA:Blue River Watershed | collected 2017-08-16 | reverse complement strand
TGAGTCTGGCGCTGTCATCCACAGCCTTCGTGGTGCAAATTCTGCGGGAACATGGGGCCATGGCGTCTAGCTATGGGCAAGTGGCCTTTGCGGTGTTGCTGATGCAGGATTTAGCCGTGGTGCCCCTGCTCTCAGTCTTGCCTTTGCTCAAGCCGGGTGGCGCAGATTTAGATCAGGGCCAGCCCTTGTGGCAACAAATTGGCATGGCCTTGAGCATGATCGGCTTGGTGCTGCTGTCTGGGCGCTATGTGGTGCCACGGGTGCTGGACTATTTCGCCCGGCGCAAAAACCGGGAAGGCTTTTTTCTGCTGGCCATGGCCTCGCTGTTCATTGCCGCCTTGCTGGTGGAACAAGCGGGCATGTCCATGGCCCTCGGGGCTTTTTTGATGGGCATGATGCTGTCCACCTCCCGCTACAGCCTACAAATCGAGGTGGCCATTGAGCCGCACAAAGGCGTGTTGATGAGCCTGTTTTTTGTGGCGGTGGGCATGTCCATTGATGTGCGCGCCATCGCCCAAAACTTCGGACAATTCATGCTCGATGTGGCGGCGGTGATCGTGCTCAAAGTGCTGGTGCTATACGGCCTGTGCCTGCTGTTCAAAAACACCCGCCCTGCCGCCACACGCTTGGCCTTTTTGCTTGCCCAAGGCGGGGAATTCGGCTTTGTGGTGTTCGGCGCGGCCAAGGCCAGCGGCATCATCAGCAACCATGCCTTCACCCAAGCGGTGGCGATTATTTCCCTCACCATGTTGCTCACGCCCCTGCTGGCGAAAATCGGCCACGCGCTCGCCCAGCGCCAGCACAGCGCTGCTCAAACAGATGGCGATGCCCCGCCCCTGCCCCAAGACAGCCACGCCCAAGCCATCATCGCCGGTTATGGGCGCATGGGCCACAGCATCGGCACCATCCTCACGTATCACGGTGTGCCCTATGTGGCCTTTGATTCCGACGCCGCCACCGTGGCCAAATGGCGCGCCCAAGGCCACCCGGTGTACTACGCCCACATCGACGAACCGGAACTCCTGGCCTCTGCCAGCTTGCAGCAGGCGGAATTGCTGATTTTGACCGTAGAAGCCGGGCCCACCACCCTCAAAGCCGCCCAATTGGTGCGCTCCCACTTCCCCCATCTCGCCATCGCCGCCCGCGCCCGCGATCTCGCCCACTGCGACGCCCTCAGCGACATCGGCGTCCAAGCCACCATCCCCGAAACCCTAGAAGCCACCCTAACCCTGGCCGCCGAAAGCCTAAAACTCCTCGGCCACAGCGAAGCCGACAACAGCTTGGTCGTGCAAGGCATGAGAGCCAAGGGGGGATGGGGGTAGGAGCAAAAACTGGGGAAAGAACGAAGCCAGACGATGGTGCTTACCGCTCCGCCCCATCCTTGCGCACTATCTGCTGACTGAACAGCAGGAATTCATCCAGGTGGGTGGTAATGATGCGGATAGTGATGGGGAGTTGTAGGGCTTGGTAGTCGTGGACGGCGATGTTACGGAAACCGACCATGCGTTTGAGGTGTTCGGCCAGAGTGTGCTCTATCCAGCCTGCTTGGGCTAAAAGACCGAACACATCGCGGGCACTCTGAGGAATGCCTAACTTCTCGCGGCGCACGAGATGTTGGCCCATGTCTAGGGCCGCTTCGCAGGCGCGCTGGATATTGAGAATGGCGGCGTCTTGACGAGTGAAGTCTTGGGCGAAACCTTCGGGATTGGCGGCGTATTCCTGCCGTGCCCGTGCCACGCAGCGCTCTATGCTGGCGGCTTTGTTGATTAAGACATCATCCGCCATAAACCCGTCCGCTGGCGGCGATGTCGGCTAATAGCCCGGCTCGCGCTTGGTTTAATTCTAGGTATTCATTCATCACCGCTGCTTCGTAGAGGGGTGCTTGGCTGTCTAGCGCCCAGCAGCGTTCACCAGTGGTCAGAATTTGGTATTGCATCACCGTGGAGGCGGCGCGGAAGTCCAGCAAATCTACGGGGCAACCTAGCGACTCTGCCAGCTCTCCGGCCAGTTCAAACAGGCTGAAGACATCGGCGTAGCCTGCCACCAAGACCGCCAAGTCCAGATCGCTATCGGCTTGGGCCGTGCCATGGACGCGACTGCCAAAAGCGTACAGCGCCAGTAAATTGGGCAGGCGCTCTTGCAGCAGGGCGAGGATGGCGGCGCGGTCGATCAGCATGGGGGTGCGTCGTCGAAAGCCACATCTTCAAAAACCAGCTCTACGGGCAAGTGCAGATCGAGGGCGGTGAGGTGCAGCGCTTGGCCGGGCTGGAATTCTTGCAGCAGCCATTGACCGGGGCCGGTGCGTTGGAAGTGTTCCACCTTGGCCTCGTGGGCGCTGATGAGCAGGTAATGCTGAAGGCCGGGCAAGTGCCGATAGTGGGCAAACTTGCGCCCTCGGTCGTAGGCTTCGGTGGACGGGGACAGCACCTCGACGATCACCGTGGCGTCCTTCTTGACCAGAGGATCAGAGGGTGATTCGCAGGTCACAAACACATCGGGATAAAACACGCTCTCGCTCTCAGCCACATAGAGCTTGATGTCCGACATGTACACCTTGCAGGGACTGCCTTTCAGGGCAGCGCGCATTGCTAAATACACATTCCCAGCAATGAGGTTGTGGGTATCCCGAGTCCCCACCATCGCAAAGACCTCACCATGCACGAATTCATGGCGCTCGGCTTGTTGGTTTTCCCAGTCCAGATAGGCTTCTAAATCGAAGCTTGGCTTTGGTTGTGCTAGGCCCATGATTAAAACCTCCCTCTCTGATGACGAGACGAATAAAGCGCGCCGACCGCGACAGCAAGGCACCGCAGGGGTGCCTTGCTGATTTCGGTTTAGCCCTTCGGTGGCACCGTGGGTAGGCGCCAGATGTTTTGGTTGTATTCGCGCATGGTGCGGTCGGTGGAGAACTTGCCGCTGGTGGCGGTGTTGAGGATGCTCATGCGGGCCCAGCGTTCGGTGTCCCGGTAGGCTTGGGCGGCTTGTTCTTGGGCGTCGATGAACGAGCGGAAATCGGCGGCCACCAGCCAAGGATCATGGGGGCTGCGGATGGCTTGGATGATGGGGTCGAACAAGCCGGGCTCAAATTGGTTGAAGTAGCCGGATTCCAGCAATTCCATGACGCGCTTCAGGGCCGGGTCAGCGGCGATGATGGCACCGGGGTTGTAGCCCACGCGGGTGGCGTCCACTTGTTCGGCGGTGAGACCAAATAAGAAGAAATTGTCGTCGCCCACTTCTTCGCGAATTTCGATGTTGGCGCCATCCAGGGTGCCGATGGTCACAGCGCCGTTCATCATGAACTTCATATTGCCGGTGCCGGAGGCTTCCTTGCCCGCCGTGGAAATTTGCTCGGATAAATCAGTACCGGGGGCGATGATTTCCATGGCCGTGACGCGGTAATTGGGCAGGAAAGCCACTTTCAGCTTGTCGCCCACATCCGGGTCTTCGTTAATCAACTCGGCCACGCGGCAGGTCAAGGTGATGATGCGCTTGGCCATGAAATAACCGGGGGCGGCTTTCCCGCCGATGAGCACGCAACGGGGCGTCCAATTGGCGGTGTCCCCTTGCTTAATGCGCGCATAGAGGTGGATCACATGCAGCACATTGAGCAATTGGCGCTTGTATTCGTGGATGCGCTTCACTTGCACGTCAAACAAGGCATCGGGGTTGAAGCGCACATGACAATCTTTGTACACCAGCTTGGCGAGGCGTTCTTTGTTGTCCCGCTTCACCGCCTGCCAGCGAGCACGGAATTCCGCATCGTCAGCCAAGGGCAAGAGGCGGCGCAGTTCATCTAGCTGGGTGATCCAGCCTTCGCCAATGTGCTCGCTAATCAAGCGGGCTGCGCCGGGATTAGATGCCGCCAGCCAACGCCGTTGAGTCACGCCATTGGTTTTGTTGTTGAATTTTTCCGGCCACAGATCGTAGAAATCCCGGAACAAGCCCTGCACCAGCAAATCCGAATGAAGCTGGGCCACGCCATTCACCGAGAAGCTGCCCACGATGGCCAGATACGCCATGCGCACTTGGGGATCTGGGCCTTCTTCGATCAAGGACATGCGGGTCAGCCGGGCCACAGCCCCCGGCCAACGGCGCGCCACTTCTTTCAAGAAGTGGGCGTTAATTTCATAAATGATTTCCAAGTGGCGCGGCAGCAATTGGCCAAACAAACGCACCGACCAACGCTCCAGGGCCTCCGGCAGCAAGGTGTGGTTGGTGTAGGCCATGGTCTTGGAGGTGATGGCCCAGGCTTCGTCCCACTCCAGACGGTATTCGTCCATGAGCAGGCGCATCAGTTCCGGCACGGCGCAACTGGGGTGGGTGTCGTTGAGCTGGAAGCAATTTTTATCGGCAAAGCCGCTGAAATCCCGGCCATGCCGTTCCACCCAACGGGCCAACACGTCTTGCAGAGAGGCGGAGGCCAGGAAATATTGCTGGCGCAGGCGCAGTTCTTTGCCGTTTTCGCTGGCGTCGTTGGGGTACAACACCATGGTGATGTTTTCGGCTTCGTTCTTAGCGGCCACGGATTCGGTGTACGAACCGGCGTTAAATTCGCCCAAGTCGAATTCGTCGGTGGCAGCGGCGCTCCACAGGCGCAGCACATTCACCGTGCCATTCTTGTAACCGGGCACAGGCACATCGTAGGGCACGGCCAGCACATCATGGCTATCCACCCAACGCACATGGAACCGGCCTTGGGGATCGCGGAAATGCTCGGTGCGACCGTGGTAACGCACCCGGCGCGTGCACTCGGGCCGATCCAGCTCCCACGGATTGCCCGCCCGCAGCCAGTGATCCGGCTCTTCCACCTGACGGCAGTTTTCCACCCGCTGGCGGAACATGCCGTAGTTGTAGCGAATGCCGTAGCCCATCACCGGCAATTGCAGGGTGGCGCAGCTATCCAAGAAACACGCCGCCAAACGCCCTAGACCACCATTGCCCAGACCCGCGTCTTGCTCGGTGTCCATGAGCTCTTCCAACTCCACGCCCAAACGGCGCAGGCCTTCATGGGCGGACTCGCCCAAGCCCAAGTTTAAGAGCGCGTTATTGAGGGTGCGGCCCATCAAAAATTCCAAAGACAGGTAATAGGCCTGCTTGGCCTCTTGGGCTTCGTAAGCGTCTTGAGTGTTCTTCCAGCGCTCCATAAGCCGATCCCGCACGGCCAGGGCAAAGGCCTGATACAGAAAATCCGCCGTCGGCTTGTTACGCCCTAAAAACGTACCGAAATAACGCCGCACATCCGCCGCCAAGGCCTCCGCATCCATGCCCAAGGCGGGCAGATCAAACAAATCAGGACAAGGGGCACAACGGAGCAAAGAAGAACAAGAATCCATAGATCACTCACAAAAGAAGAGGGCACCACGTAGAAATGCCCGGTCACAATAACCGGGCATTTCTACCAAGCACCCATAATTACGATCCGGCAAGCTTATACAGACGGGGGCGGGATGGCTAGTGTTTAGGGGACGACAGCTTTGCGCCCCAAGCCAAAATACTCAGGATGCCCGCAAAAATCATGGGGATTTTGCTGGGGGAGGACAAACTGGCGTTTGTCGCTCCTGCACTCTGCTCCTGTAGGTCAGAGGGGAACAGCGCGGGACTAGGCCAGGGTGCGCAGATAGTTCAGACGGCGCAGGATTTTTTCTTGCCAACCGGAGGCGATACCGGGGCTGTGGGCTAACTGCTCCAGGGCCTGGAGGTCGGGCCGGTGTTCGCGCCACAGGGCCATGGCGGCGCGCAGCGTCAGGGCATTCGTGGCGGGCGTGACTAAATCCAAAGACGCACCGGGCGCCACCCGCCCCGGCTGTACTACCCGCCAGTACCAGCCAGTGAGCGCGTGCTGGTCAATGTACACAGCCATGCCTTCACTGGCGCAACGCTCGTCAATTTTCCAGCAGGGATTGCGCGGCTGGCACACCTGTAGCTGGGCCGTGCCCAATTGCCAAATGTCGCCAATGCGCACATCGCCCTCGTCCAAATCCTCAGTGGACAGGTTCTCGCCCAAGACCCCCGGCACCAGCAGCGCAGCCGCCCCCGGAAAGCGCGCCGCGAGCTTTTGATAATGGCGCGCTGGGTAAAGATGCACCGCCTTCTCCGGCCCACCATGCACGCGCCGATCCGCCTGCTGATCGCCAACAAAACCCTCATAGCCCAATTCCACAGGCCCAGAAACCAGGGTTTTATACATACCCGTAAGCCGCCCCGACTCCGGCAAGGAGGAAACGGAACCCGTGAAAATAGAGACTTGAGCCATAGTTGCTGAAATGTGGAATAGATGGACTGGGAGCGCAATTTTGCTAGGCTGTGCTTGTGAAAGACAAACCTTCTAATATGCTTATAGTTAAATCAAAAAGGGATATGAAATGAGCCCCAGAACTCTCTCAAGAATTAAGTGCGGCTTGAAGTGAAGGGCCTTTTGATACGACAACCCCGGCTCGATGGCCGGGGTTGTCGTTTATGGGATCGTTGGTGACGCTGTGCGGCTAGACGTTAAACCGGAAGTGCATAACATCGCCGTCTTGCACGATGTAGTCCTTACCTTCTAGGCGCATTTTGCCTTTTTCTTTGGAGCCGGCTTCGCCGCCGCAGGCGATGTAGTCGTCAAAGGCGATCACTTCGGCGCGGATGAAGCCTTTTTCGAAGTCGGTGTGGATGGCGGCGGCGGCGCGGGGGGCGGTGTCGCCGATGTGGATCGTCCAGGCGCGCACTTCTTTCACACCTGCGGTGAAGTAGGTTTGCAGGCCCAGCAGGGTGAAGGCGGCGCGAATCAGGCGGTTCAGGCCCGGCTCGTCCATGCCCATGTCTTCCAGGAACACTTGCTTTTCGTCGTCTTCCAGGTCGGCGATTTCTGCTTCCAAAGCAGCGCAGAAGGCCACCACTGGCGCGTTTTCTTTGGCCGCGTGGGCCATGACTTTATCCAGCAGGGGATGATCGCCCTTGACGCCATGCTCATCCACATTGGCGGCGTAGAGTACGGGCTTGGCGGTAATCAGGCAGAAGGGCTTGAGGATAGCCCATTCTTCTTTGGATAAATCCAGGGCGCGCACCGGGCGGGCTTGGTCCAGTTGGACTTGGGCCTTTTCCAGCACCGCCACCAGAATCTTGGCTTCTTTGTCGCCAGCGGCAGCGGGCTTTTTGTAGCGGGCCAGTTGCTTTTCCACGGTGGACAAGTCGGCCAAGCACAGTTCGGTGTCGATGACTTCAATGTCAGCGATGGGATCAACGCCGCCGGAGACGTGCACGATGTTGTCGTTATCGAAGCAGCGCACTACATGCACGATGGCGTCCGTTTCGCGGATGTTGGCCAAAAATTGATTACCCAAGCCTTCGCCCTTAGACGCACCGGCCACCAAACCCGCGATGTCCACGAACTCGGTAATGGCGTACTGCATGCGCTGGGGATTAACGATTTTGGCCAATTGATCCATGCGCGGATCGGGCAGTTCCACGATGCCTACGTTGGGCTCGATGGTGCAGAAGGGGTAGTTTTCCGCCGCGATACCGGCTTTGGTGAGGGCGTTAAAAAGGGTGGATTTGCCAACATTAGGCAAGCCGACGATGCCGCACTTGAGGGACATGGATAATTTCCTGAACGAATGGACTCGGCTTGCGCCAAGTGACTGAAAAGAGAGCGGGCGGCATTGTACCGTTCAGGGCGCCTAGGCCCAACCCGCTCCATAACGGGCTAACGGCCTACCGGGCGAATCAGCACCTTAGAACGGCGCTGTAAGTTGTAGGTTTCGCGCTTTTCTTTGGGCAGGCTGTCGATGTCGGCCTCTTGAAAGCCGCGCTCAATAAACCAATGGGCGGTGCGGGTGGTGAGCACAAACAGCTGCTCTAGGCCCTCGTTTTTCGCCCGCTGTTCCATGTGCTTGAGGATCAGATCGCCATAACCAGAACGGCGATACTCGGGCATGACGACGACACAAGCCATTTCGGCAGAACGCTGGTCAGAGTAAGGGTACAAGGCCGCGCACCCCACCACCACGCCATCGTGCTCCAGCAGGGAGAAACGGGTGATTTCCATTTCCAGCCGCTCTCGGCCCCGCTTTACCAACACGCCTTCGGCTTCTAAGGGGGCGATGATGGATAACAACGCGCCCACGTCTTCTACCGTGGCTTCGCGGATACGCGCCAGGGCGGCCTTTGTCACCACCGTGCCCACCCCGGCGTGGGTAAATAGCTCCATCAACATGGCGCCATCACTGTGGCGATCCACAAAGTGCACCCGCCCTACTCCCGCTTGGCAAGCCCGCACCACGCCCGGTAGCACACGCTGCAATTCCGGCGCTTGGGTGACGCCTTCCGTCATCAAGCCTTGTACTTGGTCGATGGTCAGTGCCGGTAGCAATCCACCCGCGCCATCGCGAATGCCGGGGCTATCCACTAGATAGATCAGCTTGTCCGCTTGCAGCGCCACAGCCACCGCTTCGGCCACTTCTTCCCACGCCAAATTGAACACTTCCCCTGAGGGCGAGGCGCCGATGGGGGTAATCAGCACCACATTTTCTTGTTCTAAGTCAGCCTTGATCTCGGCAGCATTGACCTTGCGCACCGCGCCTGTGAATTGGTAATCCACACCATCCACCACGCCCACGGGCTTGGCGGTAATGAAATTTCCCCCCGTGACCCGGATATAGCCTCCGGCCATGGGGGTATTGGGCAAGCCTTGTGACAACAGGGCTTCCAGATCAATGCGCGCCACGCCCATGGCGCTTTTAACGCATTCCAAGGCTGGGCCATCGGTGACGCGCAGGCCTTTGTGAAAACGGGGGCTCAGGCCCCGGCGGCGCATTTCCGCGTCAATTTGGGGCCGGGCGCCATGCACTAACACCAGACGTATGCCCAGACTTTCCAGTAAGTTGAGATCTTGAGCCAGGGCTTGGGCCCGTAACGCGGCTTCTTCGCCCTCGAATACTTCCCCGCCAAACGCTATAACGAAGATACGATCCCGGAAGGCGTGGAAATAGGGCGCGGCTTGGCGAATCCAGGCCACAAACGGATTAGCGGAGGATTTTGGCATTACAGTCCTTCCTAGAGAGGGGCAACACGAGGGGCTCAATCGAGTAAGCGCAGTAGAACAACGAGTATACCCGGAGGTTTTTTACAGCTTTAGACTAGGGTGGCAGGGGCGTGAAATTCCAGCTTTTGCTCAGCTTGTTCGATTGACAATCAAAATCAGCCCTTTACAATCCGCTCGATTTTGTCGGCACGGCTCGACGAAGTTCCGCCCATCCGGGTGTGCAGCTCACCCAGATGCAAAGCAATCATGAACATCGCAACACCCAAAACCACAGAACAGCGCGAACATCGGCGAATCTTTCGCAGCACAGGGCATTTGCGCTTTCTCGGCTATCCGCCCATCCGGGTACGCACCTTCGACCTCTGTACGACTGGCGCCTGCATCATCGCGCCGCTCAATCTGCCGCCTAAGACCTTGTGCGCCCTGCGCATCACTTTACCCACAGCCCCCGCTGGCTCCAGCCCCTTGGAGCTGCCTGTACGGGTCACTCAGACTTTCTTTTGTGGCTCGGAAGATGGCTTCAAGATAGGCCTGGAATTCGGCAAATTAAGCGAAGAAATCCAACTTCAGCTCAAGCGCTACCTAAAAAGTTAAAGCGCCGTCGCAGCAATGAAAAAAGGCCCACGCGGGGCCTTTTTTACTTTTATCTGGTCGGGGTGAGAGGATTCGAACCTCCGACTCCTGCGTCCCGAACGCAGTACTCTACCAGGCTGAGCTACACCCCGAATGCTTATGCCCTAAAAACTGGCTAAGCACGTTGCTGTTGAGTTATCGGGAAATAGCGGACGTTCCAAGCAAAAACTCAGTGGTTCCGCGCAACAGCAAAGTCCGCCAATTCTAGCAGGGTTTTCTTAAAAACGGAATCTTCCGCCACCGCGATGGCTTCTTTGGCCTTCTGCGCTTCGGCAGCGGCCCAGCGGCGGGTTTCTTGCAGCGCCCCGGTGGCTTGAATGGCTTCAATGACAGCAGGGAATTCGTCACGCCCGCCTTCTTCGATGGCACGGCGTACGCAAGCAGCTTGTTCGGAGGTGCCCGCACGCATGACGTGAATCAGCGGCAGGGTGGGTTTACCTTCGGCCAAATCATCGCCTAAGTGCTTGCCCGTGGCGGATTCGTCGCCGGAATAATCCAGCACATCGTCAATCAACTGGAAGGCCGTGCCCAAGTGCATACCATAACGGGCGAAGCCGTCTTCTTGCTCCGGGGACAGGCCGCCCAAAATGGCGCCCAAGCGGGCGGCGGCTTCGAACAGCTTGGCGGTTTTGAAGCGAATCACTTGTAAATACTGCTCTTCGTCAGCATCCGCGTTATGGATGTTGAGCAATTGCAGCACTTCGCCTTCGGCAATCACGTTAGTGGCATCGGCCAGCACTTCTTGCACACGCATGCTGCCCACGGACACCATCATTTGGAAAGCGCGGGAATAGAGGAAATCACCCACCAACACTGAGGCGGCGTTGCCAAACATGGCGTTAGCGGTTTTGTTACCGCGCCGTAATTCGGACTCGTCCACCACATCATCGTGCAGCAGCGTGGCGGTGTGGATGAATTCCACCACAGCGGCTAACTCGTGCTGATGGCTGCCTTGATAACCCGCAGCACCGGCACACAACAACACCAGAGCCGGGCGCATACGCTTGCCACCGCTGTTGATGATGTATTCCGCTACTTGCCGGATCAACACCACATCAGAGTGAAGCCGATTACGAATCACGGCATCTACGGAGCGCATGTCACTGGCGATCAGCGCATAGAGGGCGTTGAGAGGCATTTGGGCAAAGATGGAAGGCAGTTAAACGAAGAAAAGCGCATATCGCGACAAAAGCCTAACATCTACGGATTTTAGGCAAGTCCGCGATGTTAAAGCCGGAGGTAAACTGCGTCAAGCCAAAACTCGGTCCAGACTCGGTCAACCCTTTGACTTAATGCCGAAATATCCATATAATGCGCGGTTTTTCAGCAGTACCCCGTCTCATTTCAATTTGGAGTTTCCTACATGTATGCGGTCATAAAAACCGGCGGCAAGCAATATCGCGTTGTTGCTGGCGAAAAACTGAAAGTAGAACAGATACCGGCAGAAGTAGGCGCAGAAATCACGTTTGACCAGGTTCTCATGGTCGGCGCAGGCGATACCGTTAAGATCGGTACCCCCCTGGTGGAAGGCGCTACTATTACAGCCACGGTAATTAGCCAAGGTCGTCACGACAAGGTTAAGATCTTCAAGATGCGTCGCCGTAAGCACTACCAAAAGCGCCAAGGCCACCGTCAGAACTACACCGAAATTCAAATCGGCGCTATTTCCGCCTAATTGAATCAGCCAGTAAGGAGCAAATAACATGGCACACAAAAAGGCAGGCGGTAGTTCCCGTAACGGCCGCGACTCAGAAAGTAAACGTCTTGGCGTTAAGCGCTACGGTGGTCAAGTAGTGGCCGCTGGCAACATCCTGGTGCGTCAGCGCGGCACCCAGTTCCACCCCGGCGACAACGTCGGTCTGGGCAAGGATCACACCCTGTTCGCCAAGGTCACTGGCACGGTGCAATTCACGGTTAAGGGCGCAGAACGCCGCAAGACCGTTAGCATCATCCCCGTAGCCTAAGCAACAACGCTGCACAGTAAAAGCCCTGCCGACTTGGTAGGGCTTTTGTTTTTTCATGAGTCGGGAGTGGGGGGTCAAGAGTGGAGAGGGTTAATTCGCGCCTGGGGCGTGAAATCAAACCAATAGCCACTCTCGACTCTCCACTCTCCACTCTCGACTCAGTACAGCCATGAAATTCTTCGACGAAGCCAAAATTGAGGTTATTGCTGGCGATGGCGGCAATGGTGTTGCCACGTTCCGCCGGGAAAAATACATCCCCAAGGGCGGCCCGGATGGGGGCGACGGTGGCCGGGGCGGCAGTATCTATGCCGTAGCCGACCGCAACCTCAATACTTTGATTGATTACCGCTATACCCGCACCTTCCGCGCCCAGCGTGGTGAAAATGGCCGGGGTTCCGATTGCTATGGCAAAGGCAGTGAGGATTTAGTGCTGTCCATGCCCGTGGGCACGGTCATCAGCGATCAAGAAACGGGCGCCATTCTCGCCGACCTGAATCAAGACGGAAAAAAAGTCCTGATCGCCAAAGGCGGCAATGGCGGCTTGGGCAATATCCACTTCAAGTCCAGTACCAACCGTGCCCCGCGCCAATGCACGCCGGGGGAACAAGGCGAGCGTTTCGCCCTGCACCTAGAGCTAAAAGTGCTGGCGGATGTGGGTCTGCTGGGCATGCCCAATGCGGGCAAATCCACCTTTATTCGTGCCGTCTCGGCAGCGCGCCCCAAGGTGGCGGACTATCCCTTTACCACCTTGCAGCCCAATCTGGGCGTGGTGCGAGTGGATGCCAACCGTAGCTTTGTCATGGCCGACATTCCCGGCCTGATCGAAGGCGCGGCGGAAGGCCACGGTTTGGGCCATCAATTCCTGCGCCACTTACAGCGCACGCGCTTACTGCTGCACATCGTGGACGTGGCGCCCTTCGACACCAATGTCGATCCGGTGCATGAAGCCCACGCCATTTTGCAAGAGCTGCGCAAATACGACGAAAGCCTGCACCAAAAGCCCCGCTGGCTGGTGCTGAACAAGCTGGACTTGGTGCCAGAAGACGAGCGCGCCGCCCTCATCGAGCGCATCGTCACCGGTTATGGCCCGGTGGATAAGTGGTTTTCCATTTCCGCCATCAAGGGCGATGGCTGCCCGGCCCTGACCTTCTCCATCATGGAGTACCTGGAAACCCTGGCCCCGGCAGAGCCCCTGGACGATGACGAGCCGGAGGACGAAACCGCCAGCAGCGACGACGACAGCGCGGAGGAGGAGAGCGCGTCATGAGAACCGCCCTCAAAGAGGCCCGCCGTCTCGTGGTGAAGGTGGGCAGCGCTTTAGTCACCAATAATGGCGCGGGCTTGGACTTAAACGCCTTGGCGGACTGGGCGCAGCAAATCGCCGCCCTGCGCGCCCAAGGTCGGCAAGTGGTGCTGGTCTCCTCCGGCGCCATCGCGGCGGGCATGCAACGTCTGGGCTGGGCCACGCGCCCATCCACCATGCACGAGCTGCAAGCCGCCGCCGCCGTAGGGCAAATGGGCTTAGCCCAAGCCTACGAATCCATGTTTTCGCGCCACGAACTGCACACCGCCCAGATTCTGCTCACCCACGCTGATCTGGCGGATCGCACCCGTTATCTCAACGCCCGTTCTACCTTAGCCACGCTCTTGGAGCTGGGCGTGGTGCCGATCATTAACGAGAACGACACGGTGGTGACGGAAGAAATCAAGTTTGGCGACAACGACACCTTGGGTGCTTTGGTGGCCAATTTGATTGAAGCGGATTGCTTGGTGATTCTCACCGACCAACAAGGCCTCTACACCGCCGACCCGCGCCAAGATCCCAACGCCACCTTGGTCAGTCACGGCTTGGCTGGCGATCCAGCCTATGAATCCATGGCCGGTGGTGCGGGTACGGGCATTTCCCGTGGCGGCATGATTACCAAGATTCGCGCCGCGAAACGGGCGGCCCATAGCGGCGCACACACCGTTATTGCCAGCGGTCGGGAAGCCAATGCCCTGCTGCGCTTGGTGTCTGGTGACGAGCTGGGCACCTTGTTGGTGGCTCGTGCCACGCCGTTGGCGGCACGCAAGCAATGGCTGGCTGACCATCTGCAATTGGCCGGTCATCTCACCTTGGATGCCGGCGCAGTGGCCGCACTGATGGCGGGCAAGAGTTTGCTGCCCGTGGGTGTGAAAACCGTGGAAGGGGATTTTGTACGCGGTGCCGCTGTGGCGTGCCTCAACCCGGAAGGGAAAGAAGTGGCCCGTGGTCTCATCAACTACTCCGCCGCCGAAGCGCGCCGCATCGCGGGCCGTGCCACGGATGAAATCGCCGCGCTGATTGGCTACCTGGATGAAACCGAGTTGGTGCACCGGGACAATATGGTGCTGCTGTAAACCATGAGCAGTGCCTTCGCGCCCTATCTCGCTGCCAGTGCCGAAATTGACTGGACGCATCCCGCCGTGCTGGCCCAAGCGCAACGCTTGGCCCACGGCGCGAGCCACGACAGCGCCATTGCGCAGGCTTGCTTTGAATTTGTGCGGGATCAGATCAAACACAGCTGGGATTACGCGCTCAATCCCGTCACCTGCCGCGCTTCTGATGTATTGGCCCACGGCACGGGCTTTTGCTATGCCAAAAGTCATTTGCTGGCAGCCCTGCTGCGGGCCAATGGCATCCCGGCTGGGCTGTGTTACCAACGCCTGACCATCAGCGACAACCGCCCGCCTTTTTGCCTACATGGTTTGAACGCCGTTTATTTACGCGACTACGGCTGGTACCGCCTCGACGCTAGAGGCAATCGGGCCGACATCCACGCCCAATTTACCCCGCCGCAAGAACAACTGGCCTTTCCCATCATCAGCCCCGGTGAAGCCGACTTACCGGAAATCTGGCCCGAACCCCTGCCCATGATTGTGCAACTGCTGAACTGCGCCCACAGCTATCAAGACGTGGCCGCCCAGCTCCCCGACCTGCCACTGATTGCTAGCCCACGCTAAACCGCTTTACTTGGTCATATCCTTGTAGAGCTTCAGCAATTTGTCATGTTTGCCCTTTAGATCATCCACAGCAAAATCATGGCGCAGCGAGTTTTCCAAGAACTTGCTCCGCTCCGTATCCATTTCCACAGTATTGCCATCCACGCTGGCCTGATTGGGTACGTGATATTGAGTGGCTGGGGTGGGGTAATTGCTGGCTAAGGAACCGCGCAAATGGCGCCCATTTTGGGAGGCCATCTCCAGCTTAGGCGCGGTGGCATGCAGCGCTTCCTGCATGGGGCCGCTTAAATCCACATCCCGCGCTTTATAGCCGGGGGTATCCGCATTAGCGATATTGGAGGCCAATAGCTCTTGGCGGTGGGTGCGCAACGCCATGATGCGCTCTTCAAAGTCTTCCGCTTTTTGCGTAGCACTGGGCAAGGGAATAAATGGCGTTCCCGTGCGCCCCAGGCCCTTGCCGGTCTCCGCCACAGCCTTAGAAAAAGACTCCACAAAGCCACCGCTACGCACCGTTTGGCTACGGGTATCTACGGAACGCACACCATCCCGCACCACACCCAAGGCCTTTAATTTATCAATATCCACCGCAATCCCCAGCAAACACACTAGCCCGGCATTGTAGCGGCTAAACCGTGCGCTCTACACGCCCACGCTGCCCTAAGGGTAAACCAGAGCATTGACCCCACGACTACACTTAATCCATTGCTTTCCTGTGACTATTTTTTTGTGCACTGCACAAAAAAAGTACTTGCGCAGCGATGCCAGAGCATGGTGTAATGCGTTCCATGTTGCAGCGCAGCACGAGACTGAGACCCAACCCAATCCCGTGCTGCACAAGCCGAAACCATTACCCCCCAATTAGGAGACTATCATGCTGAACCCCAAAGACCTGACCGCTGGTACCGAAGCCCGCATCGAATCCCTGCTGAACCTGGCTAACACCGCCATCGCCAGCGCCGAACGTCTGGCCGCTCTGAACCTGAACACCAGCCGCGCTCTGCTGGAAGAAAACCTGGCTGCTGCCAAGGCCCTGCTGGCCGCTAAAGACCAAAAAGAACTGGCCTCCATTCAAGCTGGCCTGCTGCAACCCGCCGTGGAAAAGGCTGTGGCCTACTCCCGCGCCGTGTATGAAATCTCCACCTCCACCGAAGCCGAAGTGTCCAAGCTGGTGACGACGGGCGTGGCCGAAGTGCAAAAGAACATGGCTGACGTGGTATCCAAGGTGGGTGGTTCTTCCCCCGCTGGTGCTGAAGTGGCAGTGGAAACCCTGAAGCGCACTCTGGACGCCGCCAACACCGCCTTCACCACCCTGAACCAAGCCGCTCAGCAAGTGAAGCAAATGGCCGAAGCCAACTTCAACACCGCCGCCGAAGCCTCTGTGAAGGCCGCTGGCGAAGCCGCTAAAGTGGCTCTGCGTGCTGTGAAGATCTAATTCGCCCCCTGAGCAGGTTCGCCTGCTCCAGCCGGTCGCCTAAGCGCCTCGTGTTGTCCGCGAGGCGCTTTTGTTTTGTGGATAAGCCCATATCCAGCCACAACGATCCACATCCACTGTACACAAGGCTGTGCATGAGCATGTGGACAAGTATTTTTTACTATTAATAATCAGCGTATTGGCAAAAACGCTTAAATTCTAGCCAAGCGTTCCCCTACCCTTGGCCAGAAGCGCCGACAGGCCAGCGGCGGACGATTGATCCACACAGGCCGTGGGTAAGGCTGTGGGCAGCACTGTGGATAATCTATTTTTGTATTTATAAATCAACCGCTTTACCAAAGCGCTGAAAATTAGTTCACCTATCTAAGCGAGGTCACATCCATGAACACGCATCGCCCCAGCCGTAGCGAACACATTCGCATCCGCGACGTGAACTACCACATCCGCCACTGGGGCGAAGCCGGGGCGCCAGTGCTGTTTTTTCTACATGGTTGGATGGATAGCTCGGCCACGTTTCAATTCGTCGTCGATGCCTTGCAACAAGAATGGAAGATCATCGCCCCCGACTGGCGGGGCTATGGCCGTAGCGAATGGCTGGGCCGACCCTACTGGTTTCCCGATTACTACGCCGATTTAGACGCGCTCTTAGCTCACTATTCCCCAGAGCAGCCCGCTCAAATCGTCGGTCACAGCATGAGCGCAGGCATCGCCGCCAGCTACGCAGGCCTACGCCCCCAACGGCTGGCCCGCTTAGTGATGTTGGACTTTTTAGGGCTCAAGCCCGAGCCCAGCGTGGATGCCGCCCACACGCTCGATTATTGGCTACAGCAAGTCGCCACCCCACCCCGACTGCGCCACTACCCAGACGCCGCCGCCTTAGCGCAACAACTGCGCCTCATGAATCCCCGCCTCACCCCGGCACGGGCCCAATTCCTGGCGGAAAATGTGGGCTGTCGTCTCGCCAATGGCGCCTATCAAATGGCCTGCGACCCCTGGCACAAAGTCCCCGCGCCCCTGCCCTACCGCTTCGAAGACAGCCACAGCGTCTGGCGCCACATCCAAGCCCCCACCCTCCTCATCAACGCCGAACACGGCTATGTGCACGAACGCTTCGGCCAAGACGGCCCCGAATTCTGGACCCGCGCAAGCGCCATCCCCCAACTCCAAGTCGCCCGCCTACCCGATGCCGGTCACAACCTACAACACGACCAACCCGAAGCCCTAGCGACCTTGATTGAGGGGTTTATGGAGAGGGGCAAATAAAGTAAGGGGATTACAACAGTGAGTTGTACAAAAACAGCAGGGACTCGGACAAAGCCGACGCCAGTGGCGGCCAGTATTTTTTATTGGATCGTAATAATGAACAAGCTCGCCCCTACAAAATGAAACGCGTGTAGAAGCGAGCTTGCTCTCGACAAAAACAAATTATCGATCTTTCAAAACATCAACTGGGCACGTCTATTTCCTTTAAGTCCTCCCTGCGCTCAGACCCTTAATCTATGCGTTACTGAGCAAGGGCGAGAGCGAGGGCGGCACGCACGTTAATGACGTTAGGCATATCGCCATCATTATCGGGAGAGATCTCGTTATGGGGGTGGGCCGGGTCTGGAGCTGCACTGACATAGAGCTGCGAGATCGCCTTCCGCTCAAACAGAATGCAGCAGGTCGAACCACCATAGGCGAAATTCCCAATCTCTTGCCCCTGACTAATCAAATCATCGTCTTTAACACAGGGGACCGTCGAGGACACTTCGGTGAGGCCAACGAAGACCATGGCGCACATACCTACGGACGACTCGATAACAAAGATCGTGCGGGAATTGACATGACTTAGAAATGGGAAAGAATCAGCATAAGGCGTTTCCGGCGTGGGTTGCGCAAAGAAATAGCCAGGAACTGTTTCCACCTTCTTTACTTTGCCCGTTACAGGTGAATGCCAACGATGATAATTCACTGGCATCAAAACAATCTGCACCGCGAGCCCATCCACGAAGGGCCGTAACAGCTCACTGTCACTCGGTTCGTGCAGCAGATCGGTGAGGTAGTACTGCTCGCCCTTGACGTTGAATGGCGCTTGGAGCTGCACGTTATTGGTGATCTGAAAGACCTGACCATCGACCGGGCTGGTGATTGTTAGGCCTTCTGAATTGGGGGGCAAGGGCCGCGATTTTTCGATGTCTTTGAATTGCCGTTTGAAAAACTCATTCCAACTTCTGTAGCCGCCGTGAGGCTGCACGGGGTCGTACTTGTACTCATCCATATTTAAACACCGCCACGCATCTGGACTAAACCAATTGCCATAAGCATGGTCAAGGTAGACACAAGAAGCGGGGTAGGCATCAAGCCGTTGGTGATAGGCATCAAGAATTTTTGCCCAATATGGCCGGACCGTCTCGTTAGTAAAGAACGCCCAGCCCGGCCCGGTGGACATAAATGGGGCTAAGGTGAGGAAGAACGGCAGAGCCATCATAAAGTTGGCATCAAACTTGGGGTAACTGGCCAGCGCTTCGTTGACATGGATGAAGAAATCGTCAGCGGTTTTAATGGTAATGGGGTTCTCCCGATTAGCCGCATCAATCATGTCACTGATATAAGCCCGAAGAAAGGTGTTCTCAGGCTTCATCACAAAATCACGCAAGGCCTGCACGGAATCATCCATCGGTTTTGCGCGGTCCCCCTTCTCAAACAGCTGATTACCGAGCGCGACGCGCAGCGGTGCTCGGGTACGCGACAATTGGGTAAGGACATCAAAATAAGACATTCGCTTCATGGCACAGCCTCCATTTCGTCTAGTTACTGGCTTGAGTGGTTTTTTGCTACGGGTGTATTGGTGGTTGCGTGGGTATTCACGATCTAAAAGCAAAGTCAAACACCTTAGCGGCCCAGGAGAAACACTTATGGCATTAATCTGATTGGCTATCTAAGGTAGTACTACGCGGGTAAATAGTCAGAAGTCCTGCTTTTAGACGCTACTCTTTTTGGGAACTTTGATGCATACAGCACTCCCAATAAGCCGTATTACAAGGCATAGCATGTGAGTAAACATGCAACCAGCAAACAACTTAATCATACACGCAATAGATCAAGTTTTTGTTTTTTGCTACGAAGCATAAAACACTCCATACCAAAAAAACTCCAGGCTTTATGTCAAAAATATTTATGAAAAATAAAAAACAAACCGTAGCAAAGATAGCACCATCGATTACCGTCGTTAGCCCCCCGAATGGGTGAGCAATCAGATGCTTAGTGCAGTGGCGGCGTAGCGAGAGCCAAGCCTAGAAGCGAGCACCGATATTCTTAAACAGCATGGAACTGGGGTATCGGTGGAGGGATGCGTATGAGCAAAAGCCCAATGGCAAAGGATGGGGGAATTACTGGGGAACTTCGTATTTGTCTGTGAGGGCGAATTCATTAGCCCTCACAGTTTGACTTGGGCTTACTGCTCCACAAACGCCCGCTCAATGACGTAATCGCCAGCGACGCCGATGTGGGGGGAGATTTCGAAGCCTTGTTGGTCGAGGATTTGGGAGATTTCTTTGAGCATGGCCGGGCTGCCGCAGATCATGGCCCGGTCTTGGCTGGGGTCTAGGGGTGGCTGTTGTAGATCTTCAAACAACTTGCCGGACAGGATCAAATCCGTTTGCCGCCCTTGGTTGTGGAAGGCTTCGCGGGTGACGGTGGGGTAGTAGACCAGTTGTTCGCGCACCATGTCGCCCAGGTATTCATGCTCGCGCAGGTCGCTTTCGATGTAGTCCCGGTAGGCCAGCTCGCTGGTCCAGCGCACGCCGTGGATGAGGATCACTTTTTCAAAACGCTCGTAGGTTTCCGGGTCGTGAATCAGGCTCATGAAGGGCGCTAAGCCGGTGCCGGTGGCGAACAAAAATAAGCGCTTGCCGGGTTTTAAGTCGCGCAGCACGAGGGTGCCGGTGGGCTTTTTACTGATGAGCAGATCGTCACCGGCTTGCAGATGTTGCAGGCGTGAGGTCAGAGGGCCATCCGGAACTTTGATGCTGAAGAATTCCAAATGCTCTTCGTGGTTGGCGCTGGCAATGCTGTAGGCACGCATCAGGGGCCGACCATTCACTTCCAAGCCGATCATCACAAACTGGCCATTGGTAAAACGCAGGGCCGGATTGCGGCTGGTGCGGAAGGAAAAGAGGCTGTCATTCCAGTGATGTACGGATAACACGGTTTCGGTGGCGAGGGAGCTCATGGCGGGGCCTTTCCAAGGAGAGGGATGTAATGGATGGCCCCATTGTAGTGGCCGTCTTCATCCGGCAGAATCGGGTAATTTCGATATTCGTAATCGCCTTAACCGATATGCGACTCACCCTACGCCAGCTAGAAATCTTTAAGGCCATTGCCCAAAGCGAGAATGTCTCGAAAGCCGCCCAGCAATTACATATGTCCCAATCCGCCGCCAGCGGGGCTTTGGTGGAATTGGAGCGCCTGTACGATTGCCCTTTGTTTGACCGCATCGGCAAGTCGCTACGCCTCAATAGCACCGGCCAAGGCTTGCTGCCCCTGGCGGAATCCTTGTTGGCCCAAGCTCAGGATGTGGATAGTTACTTGGCAGGCGGCTTAGGGCCGTTGCATATCGGTGCCACGCTAACCATCGGCAACTATCTGGCCGCACCCCTTGTGGCCCAGCATCTCAGCCAACATCCCCAGGCGGCCATTCAATTGCACGTGGGTAATACCGATGAAATCGCCGCTCGACTGCTGCGCTGCCAATGCGATTTGGGCTTACTGGAAGGGGAGGTGAACCACCCGGATGTGCTGATTGAGCCGTGGATGGACGACGAACTGGTGGTGTTCTGCGGCCCCAGCCACGCCCTCGCGGCGAGCGCCACGGCGGATAACGACACTTTGGCGCAACAAGCGTGGATTTTGCGGGAGCGGGGCTCCGGCACCCGCAGCCAATTCGACCACATCGTCGCCAGCCGTCTTGCCCGCGTGCAGCTCTGCCTAGAACTGGAACACACCGAAGCCATCAAGCGCGTGGTGGAATCAGGTCTGGGCATCAGTTGCCTGTCCCGCGTCGCCCTCCACGACGCCTTCCGACGCGGCAGCCTAGTAGAAATCAAAACCCCCCAATTCACACTCCGCCGCCGCTTCAACTTCGCCCGCCACAAACAGCGGCATCTCAGTGCGGCGATGCAGGCCTTTATTGAACGGTGTCGGGCGATGGGGTAATAATCACAATTTGCGATATATCGCATACTGCGATACAGTGTCCGTATGAAACTCATCTCCAATCGCCAATTACGCGAGTTCGCAGCGCGTTACCCTCAGGCAGATACGCCATTGCGGGCATTTCGCCAGTTGATAGAAAAAGGCAATTTCCACAACTTTGCTGAACTGCGTATGGCATTTCGCGGTGTGGATAAAGTCGGAGACGTTTACGTGTTTAACATTGCAGGCAATAAATTTCGGCTGGTGGCTGGCATTGCCTTTTCGGTGCAAACCGTGTGGATCAAAGCGGTTCTGCCCCATGACGAATACGATTTAGGAGGCTGGAAATGACTGTCTCTGAAGTAGAAAGCACTTGGCTCAATCTTCATGGCTTACTGGGTATTGCGAGTCCCATTGCGGATGAACAACACTATGTGCGCCTAGCTGAGTTTGCCGAGCAAATGGCGGGGCAACTGCCTGATGATCACCAGCATCCGATGTGGGCTCTGGTGCATTTAGTGGCGGATCGCCTGCAGGAGTATGAGCAACGAGTTCACCCCTGGCCAGAATTGAGTGCCAACGAGCTGCTGCGTTGCCTGATGGACGAGCATGGCCTAACGCAAAAAGATTTGCCCGAGCTGGGTACTCAGTCGGTGGTGTCTGAGGTGCTCTCGGGGAAACGCGCTTTAAACCTGCGCCAAGTCAAAGCCCTCGCCGCCCGCTTTCATTTACCCATGGAATCCTTCAGCGCCTAAGGCTCGCCGTACAGGTAGCCTAGACCTATGCCATCCCGGAGTGTTTCAGGCGGTAGACTTTGTGGATGCTGCGGCCTGGTTCGCCGCTATCGTCTATGTATGCCGGGTGGTATTCGGCGTGTAGCAATTCGATGCTGAAATAGCCCGCGTATAAGGCCATGATTTCTTGGGAAGAGTCCATACACAGGGCCTCTTGTTCGTCATCATCCAAGTCTTCCACAGTAATCAGCATCATGGCGCAATGGGATGGCAGGATGGCATGCAGATGGGCCACGTAGCCTTGGCGCAGCTCTTCTGGCAGTGCGGTGAGGGCCGCTCGGTCATAAACTGCCCGCACCCCCAGTAGATCTTGGCGGGTCAGGGCGAAAAAATCACCGCAATAAATCGCCAAGCGATCCTGGCTCCAGCAGGTGAGTGCCCCGTGCTTGTGGGATGTGGCCTGCCGATGGGCGGCTTTGAAAAGCTGGCGCACGGCTACCGGGCTGAGTTCCACCCCGAGTACAGGATGACCGAGCTTGTGCAGCCACATGATATCCAGGCTTTTGCCACACAAGGGCACGAATACCGGCCCGGTGCCGTCCAGGCCCAACATGGCCCAAAAGCGCAGCAGTAAGGGATGGACGTGATCGAGATGAAAGGGGATATGGTTGGCGCGCCAACCCTGTTTCCAGAGTGCGTGGTCTGGATGAGTCATATTTTTGCCTCAGAAGAAACCTTACGGGCCTAGAAAATAGACTCTGCCGTGGGGCGCGCACTATGCGCCTAAGTACCTGGAAACACAAACGCTTAATTTACCGCCCACTGTAACAGTGGCAGCAAAAAAACCGGGCCACAGCGGCCCGGTCAGGGAAAAGACACGGTTTAGCGCTTGATGGCTTCCAGCGCAATATCAATACGCACCTCGTCGCCCACGTAGGGGGCATATTTTCCGGCGTTGAAGTCGGAGCGTTTCACCACCACCCAGGCGTTAGCGCCGATAGCGTCTTTCTTCATGATGGGGTGGGGCATGGCTTGGAAGCTATCCACGGTCAGGGTCACGGGCTTGCTCACGCCTTTCAGGGTCAACACGCCGTCCACGGAGACCGGCTTGTCGCCTTGGAACACCACTTTGCTGGACTTGAAGGTAGCGCTGGGGAAATGGGCGGTATCCAGAAAATCTTCGCCTTGGATGTGTTCATTGAATAGCGCGGAGCCCGTGCTCACCGACTTGGTATCAATGGTGATATCCACCGCGCCGGTTTTGGCTTCTTTGTCGAACACCACCGTGCCGGTGGTCTTATCAAAGCGGCTCAGTTGGGTGGAGTAGCCAAAGTGGCTGTAGGAAAAGCGCGGGAAAGTGTGGTTCGGTTCCAGCACAAAGGTTTCCGGCGCGGCGAAAGCGGGGGCGGCAAAGGCAGCGGCCAGGGCGAGAGAGGCGAGTTGTTTTTTCATGGTGGTTCTCCATTACGGTTGGGGGGGCTAAAAACATTTCAATTACGATGGGCTTATCAGGATTTTCTCGTCAGAACATACAAAATTTTGTATATTTACCCCATGAACAAGCCTATCGAATTCTTAGGTACGTCTTTGGATGATCTGCGTGCCTTTCCTATAGCGGCCCGGCGGGAAGCGGGCCATCAGCTCGACCAAGTGCAAAATGGACAAGAGCCCGATGATTGGAAGCCCATGACCAGCGTCGGTGCGGGGGTTCGTGAAATTCGGATTCGTGATGCCAGCGGAGCCTTTCGGGTAATTTACGTCGCCAAGTTGCAGGCAGCAGTTTATGTATTGCACTGTTTTCAAAAGAAAACGGAAAAAACCAATAAGTCAGATTCAGATTTAGCCGCCCGGCGCTACCGGGAACTGTTACAGGAGTTAGGACGATGAGTGGACAACGATTTGCCAGCGTTTGGGATGCCTTAGAAGACACCCCTGAGCAAGCGGAAAATATGAAGCTTCGTTCTACGCTCATGACAGCCCTCAAAAACCACATTACTCGTTTGGAAATCAGCCAAGCAGAGGCCGCTAAGCTCTTTGGGGTCACCCAACCCCGCATCTCCGATCTCATGCGCGGCAAAATCAACTTGTTTGCCCTAGATGCCTTGGTCAACATGGCAGCGGCGGCTGGATTGCACATTGAAATGCGTGTCTTAGAGATTTCATAATCCGGGCCTTCGTTAGCAGCTCCTGGAAATACTATTTGTTCGCTTGAATGTGGAACTTGACTTGGATGTCATTAGCCACGATGTCGAATTTGGCCCAGCTGCCTTCGCCGATAGCAAAGTCGCCCCGACGCAGGGTGAAGGCGCCGTCAAAGCTGGCGCTGTTGCCTTGGCTGGTGAAGGTGGCGGGCACACTCAGTTCTTGGGTTTTGCCTTTAATGCTCAGTTGGCCTTGCACTTGGTAGCGATTGCCTCCCATGGCGCTGATGCGGGTGGCGACAAAGCGGGCGGTGGGGAAGAGCTTGCTGTTAAACCACGCCTTGCCTGCCACTTCTTGGTCGGCTTCACCGGAGCCGGTGTCCACACTCAGCAAATCCACATCAAATGCCACTTTGGCTTTCTCCGGCTTGGCCGGGTCGAAGGCCAATTGGGCGTTGAACTTGCGGAAACGCCCATCCATGGACACGCCCATTTGTTGATAGTTGAAGCTGATGCGCGTTGCGGCACTGTCCAATTGGGTAAATTCCACCGCCTGCGCCGAACCCGCCATCACCACGCCCAGCAGGGCGGCACTGAGTAATTTCATTTCTGTTCTCCCAAACAATCTGTTTCTGTGTTCTGAGCCACCCGGACGCGCTACGCTTCTCCGGGCTACGTGTTACCACTCCTGTAGCCCGGAGGAGGCCGTGGGCCGAGCCCGGGAACCATCTGGACTACGGCAACATGCGCCGCAGGATGTCGTCTTTATCTACCAGGTGATGCTTGAGCGCCGCGCCGATGTGGCCTGCCAGCAGCAGCACCAGCAGCAGATTCAAACTGAAGTGCACTTGCGCCAGCAACACGCCTAACTCTTTGTCTTTGCCGATTAAATCCGGCAACGGCAGCACGCCAAACCACACCGTCTGAAACCCCTTGGCGGAACTCATCAACCAGCCGGACAAGGGGATGGCCAGCATCAGTACATAGAGCAGGCCATGGGCGCCGTGGGCCGCCAGTTGCAAAAAGCGCGGCATGGCGGCAGGCAAGGCAGGCGGCGGGTGGCCCACACGCCAAGCCAAACGCAGCCACGCCAAGAAAAACACCGTCACGCCCGCCCATTTGTGCCAGGAGTAGTACTGCAATTTCTCCGGCGACAGGGGTAAGTCATGCATGTAAAAACCCAAGGCCAAGAGGCCGAAGATCAGCAGCGCCATCAGCCAATGCAAGGCTTTGGCGGTAGTGGTGTAAGAGGTGTTCATTGCACGGCTCCTGGCTGGTCAAAAAAGGCAAAGGCATCCATGGCAATCACAAAATCGTCAATACCGGCAAAAAAGCGCTCGCTCTGGGCCTGTGGCCCCGCTGCGCCCCAGGCCACAAACAGCGGCAGCAAATGTTCTTCGCTGGGGTGGGCTTGCGCGCCGCCCGGCCCTTGCTGGCGATAGTGCAAAACCTTGGGCAGGTCTTGGGCGGCCATGTGCTGCGCCAGCCAATCGGCAAAGCCGCGCACATAAGGCGGCGTGCCGCCCCCTAATTGCCATGCCCGTTGGTAATCCATCAGGTTATGGGTAACGCTGCCGGAACCCAACACCAAAAAGCCTTGTTCTGCCAACGGTGCCAGGGCCAAGCCCAGGCGATAAGCCGCTTCCGGGCCGCCCCGCGCCGGTAAAGACACGGGAATTACCGCCACATCCGCATCCGGGTACATGAGTCGTAGCGGCACCCAAGCACCATGATCCAAGCCCCGGCTGTTGTCTTCCGCCACCTCATAGCCCGCTGTCTCCAAGGCCGCCATCACCGCCTTCGCCCCTTCCGGGCAACCGCTGGCTGGGTAGCGAATGTCGTACAGCGCCTCGGGGAAGCCCCAAAAGTCATGAATCGTTTCCAAACGTCGCGCCGTGCCCACTGTGGGCTGGAGGGTTTGCCAATGGGCGCTCACCATCACCACCGCGCGGGGCCGGGGCAATTGTTCCGCATAAGCCCGCAGTGCCGCGCCCGCCGCACCCGGCCTGAGCGCAAACGTGGGCGCACCGTGGGGAACAAACAAGCTAGCGGGTTTCATGGCATCTCCGTTGTGGCGTCGTTTCGATGGACTGAACTTTAGGCTGTTTCACTGGCGCGAAATAGAAGACAATCCACAAATAACTATTGCCAGGATTGCAACAATGGACAGACTCGACGGCATGCAAATGTTCGTGCGCGTGGCGGAATTGGGTAGCTTCGCCGCCGTGGCCCAGCAAATGGGCGTGGCGCGCTCGGTGGTGACGCGGCAAATCGCCGCTTTAGAAAACCATCTCGGCTGCAAACTCATGGCGCGCAGCACCCGCCGCCTCACCCTGACCTCGGCGGGCACCAGCTATCTGGAAAAATGTCGAGTGATTTTGAATTTGGTGGAGGCCGCCGAAACCGACATCGCCTCGGAACGGCAAACCCCCAGAGGCCATATCCGCATCAGCGTGCCCCTGAGCTATGGCGTGGCCCGCCTCGCCCCCTTACTCCTGGATTTTGCCCAGCGCTACCCGGAAGTGAGCCTGGACATGGACTACAGCGACCGGCGCCTTAACCTGATCGAAGAAGGTATCGCCCTAGCCATCCGCATCACCCGGCAACTGGCGGCGGGGGACGTGGCACGCAAACTGGGCAGCAGCACCATGCACGTGGTCGCCAGCCCGAACTACCTCGCCCGCCACGGCCACCCCAGCCACCCCAGCGAATTGGTCAATCATACTTTTTTGGGCTATTCCCACAGCGCCCTCGGCACCCTGCCCTTCATCATTAACGGTCAGGTGGAAAACGTCGCCATTAAAAGCAGCCTCACCGCCAACAACGGCCAAGTCCTCTGCCAAGCCGCCGCCCAAGGTCTAGGCATCACCTGCCAGCCGGATTTCATCGCCCAAGACCTACTCCACTCCGGCCAACTGCACACCCTCCTCAACGACTACCCCATGCCCGAACTCGGCATCTACGCCATCCTCCCCAGCAACCGCCAAGTCCCCCACCGAGTACGGGTGCTGCTGGAGTTTTTGGCGGAGGGGTTGGCGGATCGGCCCAGCTCAGAATAAACCGACCCGGAAACAGGGGCGGGGTAGAATGGCGGCCCTGTTTGGTTTCTTGCTGTGACCCCATGAGCGCTGCTCCGTCCCCCAAAAAAGAGTCAATGAACCGCATTGCATGGTTCATTGCTTTTGCATGGACGTTGGTGGTACTAGCGTCTTTGGCTTGGAATTTGTATCACGCCCGACGGCAGACTTTGGAGCGTGCCCATGTGGAGGCGACGGCGAATCTGAATAAGGATTTTACGATTCGTGCCTGGGCCACGAACCACGGTGGGGTGTATGTGCCGATCACGGCGCAGCAGCAACCGAGCCCTTGGATGGCCCACATACCCAATCGCGATGTCACGACTGCATCGGGTTTGCGTTTAACGCTCTTGAATCCGGCGGCGATGTTGCGCCAGATCATGGATCGCTATGCGGAGGATTACGGCATTCGGGGGCGCATTACCGGGCTGCGTTATTTCAATCCCGCCAATGCGCCCGATGCCTGGGAGGCGGCGCAATTACACGATTTTGAGCAAGGCCTGCGCAAAGAAGTGTGGGAAGAAGTGGACATGAATGGTCAGCCCCACTTGCGCTATTTGCGGGCCATGTACATGACCGAAGGCTGCGAAAAGTGTCATGGGATTTTGGGTTACAAGAAGGGCGATTTACGGGGCGCGACAGGGATTAACTTGCCACTGGCGCCCTATTTCCAACAACTGTCCGTGGTGAGTTTGAATCTGGGGCTGAGTCACGGCGGGATTTGGTTGTTGGGCTTGCTGGGCATCGGCACGACCACCATTCGGGTACGGCGTCGGGAGGCGGAGCGGCTGGCGGCCATTGAACAGCAAAGCCGTGCTGAAAAGCGTTATCGCACCCTGTTTGAGCAATCTCGTGACGGCATTGTGATGATTGACCCGAAGACCTTCCGTTTTCTGGAATTCAACGATGTGGCACACCAGCAATTGGGCTACAGCCGTGAGGAATTTGCGCGGCTCCGTTTGCCTGATATTGAAGCCAGTGAATCGCCCGAAGAGATGGCCGAGCACCTTACCCAAATGCGCGAGCGGGGTTGGGATCACTTTGAGACTCAGCATCGGCACCATAACGGCTCGATCCGGGATGTGCACGTCACAACCCAAGCCTTGTTGTTAGACCGGCGCACAGTGTTTTACACCACCTTCCGCGACATTACGGAACGGAAGAGCCAAGAGCACGCCCTGCGCTTGTATGCCAATATTTTTAATCGCAGTGGCGAAGCGATTATGGTGACCGACCGGGAAAACCGCATCATCGCGGTCAATCCCGCCTTTTCCACCTTGACCGGCTATAGCTTGGCTGAAGTAGTGGGCCACGATCCTAAGCTCTTGTCGTCGGGGCGCACGCCGAAAGAAACCTTCCAAGCGCTATGGGCCAGCCTGCACGCCCATGATTTTTGGCAAGGGGAGCTGTGGGATTGCAGCAAAGATGGCCGCACCTACCCCAAGTGGGCGGCCATTTCGGTGATTCGGGATGCTGGAGGGCAGATTAGCCACTACATGGCGAGCTTTACCGACATCAGCGAACGTAAAGCCGCCGAACAGCGCATTGATTACCTCGCCCACCACGACGCCTTAACCGGCTTACCCAACCGTTACAACCTGGAAAACCGGCTGGGACAAACCGTGTTGGCCGCCCAGCGGGATGAGCAGCGTGTGGCGGTGATGTTTATCGACCTAGACCGTTTCAAGCTCATTAATGACACCTTGGGGCATCATTTGGGCGATCAATTGTTGGTTCAAGCGGCCCAACGTATTCGTGCCTGTATCACTAAGGGCGACATCGTGGCCCGGCTTGGCGGGGACGAATTCGTGGTGGTGTTAAGCCGCATCACCTTAGCGGTGGAGGCGGCACCTATTGCGCGCCAACTGCTCGCGAGCCTTGGCGAGCCCTACCTGATTCAAGGGCACACGCTCTACTGCACCACCAGCATTGGCATCAGCATTTTCCCGGACGACGGCAAAGACAACGAAATGCTGATGAAATTGGCGGATACGGCCATGTATTACGCCAAGGAACAAGGGCGAAACAATGTCCAGTTCTACACCGCCGCCATGAACGCCAATGCCGAGCAACGGCTGCTCTTGGAACAAGAGCTGCGTAAAGCCATACAAGAAAACCAATTGGAGCTGCACTACCAGCCCAAAGTATGCTGTGTGACGGAGACCTTGCAGGGAGTCGAAGCCCTAGTGCGCTGGCGTCACCCGGAACGGGGCATGATTTCCCCCATGCAGTTCATCCCCATTGCGGAAGAGACGGGCTTGATCGAGCCCTTGGGCCGTTGGGTGCTGCATGAAGCCTGCCGCCAGATTGTGGCGTGGCGGCAACAGGGCTTTCCGGGCTTGCATGTGGCCATTAATTTGTCGGCGCATCAATTACGGGCACCAAATTGCAAAGACGAAATTGCCAGCGCCATGCAGCAATACGGCGTTCGGGCCGGGGAATTGGAACTGGAATTAACCGAATCCGTGGCCATGGCCGACCCCACGCAGGGTATCAACCAATTGCAGGCCTTGAGCGACTTAGGCGTTGCCATCGCCATCGACGATTTTGGTACGGGCTATTCCTCTTTGGCCTACCTCAAACTGCTGCCCATCCAGATTTTGAAGTTAGACCGGGCCTTTGTGCGCGATCTGGAAAGTGACGAAAACGATGCCGCCATCGCCGCCGCCACCGTGGCCCTGGCCCACAGCCTGGGCTTAAAAGTCGTGGCCGAAGGCGTGGAAGAAAAAGAGCAGCAATTGATTTTGCAAAAGCTGGGCTGCGACTACCTCCAAGGCTATTACTTCGGCAAACCCGCCCCCGCCGCCCATTGGAGCCAACACTGGCGAGACCACCCGGAGGCACTCCGTTCTAGCTAAGCTCCGATTAAATATAGAAAAATAATAATATTTGGAATTATTCGCTGCATGCTGTACTAATTAATCCCAATCCGCCCCATCCTGAGCCGGTTTAGCTTTAAGTGCTTGGCAGGCTTGGTGGATGAACTGTATTTGCTGACCGAAATTGCGGCAGCCGGAGCAAATGCTGAGATGGAGGCTGAGACTGAGCCGTTCCTTCAGGTGTAGGGGCCGGTCTAGCTGTTGCGACATCAAATGGGTAGCGTCTTTGCAGTTCATGAGTAGCTCCTTCATCATGATGCGAACCAGCCATTTTCTAGGCAGCGCCGCAAGCCGTGGCGGGCGCGGTGCAAAATGACATTACAGTTGCTCACGCTGATCTTCAGCTCTTGGCACACCTCGGCAGTCTCAAATTCCAAAAACTCCCGCATCATAAATACCCGTGCCGTGTTTTCTGGTAGGTGATTGAGACACACCTCAAACACCTGCCAAAACTGTTGTTGCTGCAAGCTGGCTTCGGGATCGAGCCATTGTTTGGGGCGGGTGCTGCCGTGCCAATGTTCGTTTTCTTTAAACAAGCGCTCAAAAGCCGCGTCCATGTCTTCTTCGTCATCGCTGAGGGCCGAAAAATTAGTGTGGCGGCTTTGCGCACGAATCAGATCGACGATCTTGTTCCGCAAAATGCCAAAGACCCAGGTCTTGAGGGCAGAACGCCCGGCAAAATTCTGCTGGCTGGTCAGGGCCGCCGTCAGTGCTTCTTGCACCGCGTCTTCCGCCAGACTGGCGTCCCGGAGCTGCATTTGCGCAAACTTCACCATGTCCCGGCGCACCTCGCTAATAAATCCCTCGTCAATCACAAGCCCCACCCTTTCTTATCGCAATAAGCGCTGTCGCAGCCACGCATCCACGGACAAGCGTCCCGGCCCTAGAAACAGCAAGGGTAACAGCATGCCGATAAACAGCACCGGCAATTTGAAATTGCCATGACCATGGTCGGTAAACCCATAGCCCTGTACCAATTCCGCCCAGGTTTGCCAGCTCTCCGGCCAATGCACGCTCACCATCGCCACCACCGTCAGCACCAACAGCGACACGGAGAAAAAACGCGTCGCCACCCCCAACAGCAAAGCCAAGGCGCCAAGTAATTCGAACCACGTGGCAAGCTGCCAACTGATATCCACCGACAGCCAACTAAAGGGCGCAGGAAAACGATCCTGAATCTCTGCAAACCAGTTATGTCCCCGATACTTTTCCAGGCCGGACTCAAAAAATTCCCAGCTCAAGAGCAGGCGCAAACTGATTAAGCCGCACCACAGCCCCAACATATCCACCCGCCCCATAAGGGCCGACAATTTATTTTTCATGGCAACACTCCCAACAAAGCGGCATTTACAACACCCACTGTAGGGGCGGATTTACTCGCCGAGTCAATGCATTACAGGCGAATGAATTCACCCCTACAGTCGGTCAGGCCCAATACTTATTTGCTGGCACCGCATTTCGCTTCGCCGCATTTGCCATCTCGCTGCTTGCCCTCGGCCTTTTTCTCCGCCTTGCTGGCGCCACATTTGGCTTCACCACACTTGCCCTCTGGCTTCTTATCCGCCGCCCGCTTCTCCGCCCCACACTTGGCCTCTCCACACTTGCCATCCACCTTCTTATCCGCTTGCGCCAACTGATAACCGGATTTAAGTGACTGATGAGCAAAGGGATTCTCCCCCGCATAAGCCGCCGTCCCCTGTGCCATTACCAACACAGAACCCAAAGTTAAAGAGGCCAAGGTGTGCTTGTTCATGATGTGTTCTCCCATTGCAATCATCAAAAAGTGAAACGCCGAAATGTCGTCTCTGGGCATGAGTCGTGGCAGGAGGGGGATTTCTTACAGGGGGAGGAAAAAAAGCGCGCCAGAGCCCTTGTACCGAGAAAAAAGCCCCCCCTAGATTTAACCGAAAATCCTTGGTTATCCCCCGCTGTCATGAATCGTGATCAACAGGACATACGGGTGAGCACTTAGAGGGCATTGTCGAAATGTGTATTTTGGCCAGTCAGGACTTCCGCTCTCGGGTTTATGGCTCTGGTGACGGCGAACAATCGCCCATCTACATGGTCAGCGCATTAAATTCTATTAATTCCGAGTGTGGAGATCTGGTTATAGCCTGTGCCATGCCCTGTTGTAGTCCAAAACCAGTAATGTCAAACGAGTTTTTTACCAGAGCCGTCACCATAATAATAATCAGTTTATATAGCTGATGATAAAGATACATAAATACCATATAAGTACCCCATCGGTTTAATTTACCTAAAAACCGAATGATGGACTTGAAGTTAGCTACGTGCGCATACCCAAATATCTGCCGCCACACAAGATCATGGCGCATCACCCCCGTATGCTCAAAATGCTTGCTGCCAGCCCTGGTTTGGCGTTTTCTACGATAATGCCGCCCCTTGTGTGACTTCCCTGTGGATTGCTATGGCTATTCTGGAATGGTCTGCCACCTATGTGTTGGGTGTGCCGGACATGGATCGTACCCATGAAGAATTTATCGCGGCGGTGAATGCCGTGGAGGCGGCCAGTGATGAGGCGTTTTTGAGCGTCTATCAGGCCCTGCTTGACCATACGGTGGAGCACTTCGAGCGCGAACGGCAGTGGATGCTGCAATTGGGTTTTGGCGCCGACCATTGCCACATCGGCGAACACGAACGCGTGTTGAAGGTGTTGCGCGCCGTGCATGCCAAGGTGCAGGAAAGCGGCGATATTAGCCTCGGGCGGCGTGTGGTGGCGGAGATGGGGCCGTGGTTTGACAACCATGCGTCCGTGATGGACGCGCCCCTCTCCCATTATTTGAAAGAAGGCCAATACAGCCCAGAAACCGGCTGCGGTTGTGGCCCCGTGGCTGAGGCACAGGGCGCGGCCACTTAACGCACGGTAATTTCCACGCGCCGGTTGCGGGGTTCGGCGGTTTCGTCCGGGGTGGGCACTAGGGGGTTGCCCTCGCCGTGGGATTCAATGCTCAGACGTTGAATGTTCAGCCCTTGGCTTTGCAGCAATTCCGCCACCGCTTGCGCCCGTTTCAGCGCCAGGGTTTCGTTGTTTTCCGGGCGGCCCACGGTGTCGGTATGGCCGACGATGGACATATCCACGCCCGGATATTGGCCCGTGGTTTGGATAATGGTGGGCAGCAAGCGCAGGGATTCGGCGGTCAACTGCGCGCCGCCGGTTTCAAAGTAGAGCAGGAAACGCTGGGGCAGCCGGGGCCGGGCCGCTAAGGCATCGGCAAAATCCTTTTGAAACTGGGCCTCGTCCACCGGCGCTTGTTCCCGCGAGCCATCCAAAGGTACCGCATGCCGGGCTTTATCCACCGTCTGCATGCCACCTAAACCCCGTACCACGATCTTGCCCGTGCTGCCGTCTGGGCTTTCCAGCAGGGTGACATACGACTTGGGGCTGCTGGCGCAGCCCGCCAGCCAGAGGCTCAACAGGGCCGCGCCCCACATGCCATAGCGCTTATTCATCGTTATCCACCTTCACTGCAAATTGGGTGCCGCGAATGCCAATGGTGCCGGAGGGCGTGGTCACGGCCACGGACTTGGGCTGAAGTTTGGCGATGGCGCCGGAAATGTAATTCATGCTGCCTGTGGCCAAGGTGCTGCCTAGTTTCAATTTGCCTTGGCTGGGGGCGAACAGGTATTCGTCCACCGTTAACTCGGTATCCGCACCGAACGACATCACGGTGTCGTCTTTGAAGGTCACGCCCAAGCTGCTTTTCGGGCCGGTTTTGAGCACCGAGCCTTCAAAAATAGGCGTGCCCACTTGGGCATTATTTTGCTGATTCCGGGTGGTCACAGAGGCCGTGCCGGATACAGTTTTGACATAGGCGATGGCCTCGCCTCCCGCATAGGCGCTGCTACTGAGCAGCAGCCCCATCACTACATACCAGCGACGCATCGCCTTCTCCCCACGCACAATCCAGCCCAGACCTTACCCCACGGCTTGGGCCGGGGGCAAGGCAGACGGGAAGCTGGCACGCTCTGGGGCCGGGGATTAGCGCACCACTATGCCGCGAGGGGCCAGGGCATTGAGGGCGATGAGGTGGATCATGGCGCTGACGCTGGTGCAAGCATCCGCCAGCACTTGGATTTGATAGGCCTCGGCCTGCTTGGAGAGGGCGGTGTGGGTGACGCAGTTCTGGGTCATCATGCCGCACAACTGCACGAGGCCGACGCCGTGGGCGCGCAAATAATCGTCCAAGCCGGTGTTGAGAAAGCTATCCGCGTAGGATTTTTGAATGATTTTGGCCTCGGGGGCGCTGGCCAGCAGGCGTTCGTGCAGGGCCACGCCGGGGGTGTCGGCATTAAAAAACGGCGCTAAACCTTGCTGCGGGTCGGCCACATGCTGAATAAACACAATGGGCTGCCCTTGGGCACGGGCGGAGGCGATGTGCGCCAAGATGCGCTCTAGGGTTTCGTCCGCCTGCCACAGGGGAAAGGCGCCGCCGGGGAAGTAGTCGTTTTGAATGTCGATAACCACTAAGGCCTGTTGGGGGCTGCTGCTCATGATGAACTCCGTGCAAGAAAGAGAGCCACCATTGTCCGGGCTGGGCCACCGGGCGGGCAGTGGCCTAATCGCCAGTTTTCGGTAACATCGGGCCAATTTAATGATGGGAGCCCGGCATGTCGGCCCAACGCATTGTGGTGGTGGCGTTTCAGCGCATTAGCCCGTTTCATTTGTCAGTGCCGTGCGTGGTGTTTGGCGAAGCCTGCCCCGGTGTGCCGCCCTGGCATTTCCAAGTGTGCTCTGCGGAAGCGGGGCCGTTACGCACTCAGATTGGGCTGACCATCGAGGTGGCCGCTGGTCTGGAGGCCTTGAGCACGGCGGATACCATCATCGTGCCCAGTTGGCGCGATCCGGCAGAGCGGCCCCCGGCGGAGTTACTGCACGCTTTGCAGGCCGCCCAACAGCGGGGCGCCCAATTGGTGGGCCTGTGTTTGGGCGCCTATGTGTTGGCGGAGGCGGGGCTGTTGAATGGTCGCCGGGCCACGACCCATTGGGCCTATGCGCAAGATTTTGCCCGCCGTTATCCCCAAGTGCGTTTCGATCCCCATGTCTTGTATGTGGACGATGGCGCCATCGTCACCTCGGCGGGCACGGCGGCGGGCTTGGATTGCTGCCTGCATTTGATACGGCAAGGCTATGGCGCCCAGTTAGCCAATAGCGTGGCCCGGCGCTTGGTGATTCCGCCCCAGCGTTCCGGGGGCCAAGCGCAATACATTGAGCAACCCATTCCGGTGCGCGCCCAAGATTCCCGGTTGGCGGAGCTAATCCCGTGGCTGTTGGCCCATCTCCATGACAGCCACAGTTTGGAGAGCGTGGCCGCCCGAGCGGTTATGAGTCGGCGTAGTTTTAGCCGCCATTTTCGCCAACTCACCGGCCAAGCCTTGGGGCCGTGGTTGCTGGCACAACGCTTGGCCCTATGCCAACGGCTATTGGAAAGCAGCGGCCACAGCATGGCCCATATCGCCACCTTGACCGGCCTCGGTTCGCCGGAATCCCTGCGCAGCCACTTCCGCCGCCAGTTCGGCATCAGCCCCAGCGCCTGGCGGGCGGTATATCAAGATGGCAAGGCCGACGGCCACGAATGCTAAGATGCGCGCCGTTGTGCTTCCATGAAGTTAAAAAACACGGTCACGCCAGAATCTGCCATGAAATCAAATTGATGATTCATGGCATGGCAGGGCATTTATTCGCTCTTGGCCTTTACTCGGAGATACTCATGAAACGTTTACTGCCGCTCACGCTCTTGTCCCTGACCTTGGCTGGCTGTGCCAGCACGGGCTTACAACCTAAAAACGCGACTGAACAAGCCAGCACCCCCGCCGCCCCAAGCAGCGATTGCCCCGGCCATGCGGAATTACCGCCGGAGCTGATGGGCAAGCTTCAGCCGGTGGACGATGCCACGCTGCTGAGTGCGGCCTTGGGCGAACCGGGCAAGGGTGGCCTGTGCCGGGGCAAAACCTATGAGGTGAAGCCGGGGCAAGAAGTGACCATTTACCGCGCTTGGAATAGCACCAATCCCGGCAGCAAAATGGGCAGTTGGTGGTCGTTTCAATTGCCCCGTGGTGCCGTGGCCGAATACCGCAGCAACTACGAAATCTGCTACCAATGGTCGCCCCTGGATATGTTAGTGCAATGCACTATGGGCGCCGGTCAGCGCATCGTGTTGGGCAACGGCCAAAGCGCCACCTGCTCCACCTATCTCAGCTACCCGGCCTCCAGCAAACAACAGGTATTTATCCAAAATGCTTCTAGCAGCAGCGCTGTGGGCAGTTGTTCGGTAAAGACGGCAGAATTTAGCTGGCGCTAATCCCTGCGCGGTGAGCGAGGCCGGTATGCTACATATTGTCAATAAATCCCCTGGCGTGGATCGCAGCCTAGAGAGCTGCTTGGCGGTGCTGGGCCGGGGCGTGTTGCTGTTGATTGAAGACGGTGTGTATGCCGTCACGGTAGGCAATCCGGCTTCGCCCGCCATACTGAGCACCCTGGCGCAGGGGCGGGTGTGTGCTCTGCGCCCCGACTTGGAAGCCCGTGGCCTAGTGGGCCGTGTTCTGGAGGGCGTAGAATTGTTGGGCTACGATGATTTTGTGGCCTTGGTGGTGAGCGAACCTAATAATTATTCTTGGTAGCCATACCACCTAGACGCATCAAGACATAAACATAAAAGGAGACACCATGCCCAGTATCGAAGTGAATGGCAAATGCTATGACACCGACGAAGAAGGTTATTTGCTGGATCTGACCCAATGGACGGAAGAGGTGGCCGTCGAAGTGGCTAAACGGGAGGGCGTGCCCCTCAATGAGCAGCACTGGGAAGTGATTTCCTTCCTGCGGGGATATTACGAAGAATTCCAAATCGCCCCCGCCGTGCGGGTGTTGATTAAGGCCCTGGGCAAAAAGCTGGGGCCAGAAAAAGGCAATAGCCAATACCTGTACGAACTTTTCCCCTACGGCCCGGCCAAGCAAGCCTGCAAAATCGCCGGGCTGCCCAAACCCACGGGCTGTATCTAAGCAGTGTCCTGGGCGCTGTTTATCGCCTGGATGTTGTATGGCGCCTTGGCCGTGCTGGTGTGCGGCCTGGGCCATGCCCTGTGGCGCTATCTGCGGGCGCCTGTGCCCCTCAATATCGTCCTGCCCCCCGCCCCACGCCATGTGGGTGGCGTGATCGCTCGTCTAGCGCGGGAAGTGTTTTTGTTTAGCAGCCTATTCAAGGCCAATTTTTGGACAGGGCTGCTGGGCTATGCCCTGCATTGGGCCTTGCTGTTAGAGGCTTTGCGCCATCTGCGCTTTCTGTTTGAGCCCGTGCCCCAGTGGTTATGGCTACTGCAAACGCCAGGGCTGTATGCAGGCAAGCTGCTGCCGCTCGTGCTGCTGGCTTTGGTGGTGCGCCGCGCTGTTGTCCCCGCATTGCGTTACATTTCCACGCCCTCCGATTACCTCTGGCTGCTGCTGTTGTTAGCCTCCGCCCTCTCTGGGCTGGCCATGGGCTTGTATTGGTACACCGATGTGGTGGAGGTGAAAGAATTCATCCAAGGCCTATTGGGCGGGCGCATCTCCAGCGTGCCGGAAGAAGGCCTATTACTGCTGCACTTGAGCTTGGCGGCCCTGCTGATGCTGCTTTTGCCATTCAGTAAATTACTGCACGGCCCGGCGCTCTTTCTGGCCCCCAGCCGGGTACAACGGGCACCCCACCGCCCTGGGCCTGCGCCCAGATCATCCCCATGAGTACGCCCACCCGTCCCGCTTATTTGCACGGCCAAACGCCGCCCTTGCAACCCGGTGCCAACCAAGAACGGCGCCCCTATCAGGCGTCAGCCGCAGTGCAACAAGCCTTGGCTCGCCCCACGGCATTGCCCGAGGATTGGCACACCATCGCCCTGACGCGCATGGGCCAATTGCTGCGCGAGAACCGGGCCTTGTCGGTGTTTATGGATGCCTGCGTGCATTGCGGCGCCTGTAGCGACAAATGCCAATTCTTTTTAGGCAGTGGCGACCCCAACAACATGCCCGTGGCGCGCCAAGATTTGTTCCGCAGCGTTTATCGGCGCTATTTCACCCCCAGCGGTCGGCTGCTGCCGCGCTTAGTAGGGGCGCGGGAGCTCACGCCCCAGGTACTGGATGAGTGGTACAGCTATTTCTGGCAATGCTCAGAATGCCGCCGCTGCGCCATGTTTTGCCCCCACGGCATCGATACCGCCGAAATCACCATGGCCGCACGGGCGGTGCTGGATAGCGTGGGCTACGGGCAAAAATACTGCAATGACATCCTGAACAAGGTGCACAGCATCGGCAACAACCTAGGCATGCGCCCCCCGGCCCTGGCCCATACCCTAGAGGCGCTGGAAGAGGATTTACACGATGACACCGGCCTCGCCATCCGTCTGCCCCTAGACCAACAAGGCGCCGACATTTTGCTGGTCACGCCCTCGGCGGATTTCTTTGCCGAACCCCATGTAGAAAGCCTATTGGGCTATGCCAAAGTTTTTCACGGCGCGGGACAACGCTGGACACTGTCTAGCCTCGCCTCCGAAGCGGGCAATTTTGGCTTGTTTGTGGGCGACCACAGCATGATGAAGCGCATCGCCCTGCGCATTCGTGATGCCGCCCTAGAGCTGGGCGTGAAACGCATCGTGGTGGGCGAATGCGGCCATGCGTGGCGCGTGGCCTATTCTTTTTGGGACACCTTGTTTGCCGACGACACCGACAAAGCCCAACAACTGCGCCAACAGCTCGACCCCCGCTATCCCCTAGCCAGCCACATCTGCGAATACACCTGGGATCTCATCCAACGGGGCGCCCTGCGCTTCGATAAAAGCGCCAACGATCAGCGCATCATCACCTTCCACGACTCCTGCAACGTCGCCCGAGGCGCAGGCATGGGCCAGCGCCCTGGAGATCAATTCTCTATTCCACGGCACATCATCCGCGCCGTCGCCAACCATTTCGTAGACATGGCCGCCCACACCATCGGCCCCCACACCTTCTGCTGTGGCGGCGGCGCCGGACTCCTCAGCGACGACTGGCTGCCCATCCGCCTCCAAGGCGCCCTACCACGCATGGAAGCCCTGCAACAGGTCGTAGACCACCACCAAGTTAACTTCATGGCCACCATCTGCGCCATCTGCAAAGCCCAATTCAGCCAAATCCTCCCCCACTACGGCCACAAACCCACCCTCGTCGGCGGCGTGCACCAATTAGTAAGCACAGCGATTATCTTGGGGTAGGGAATACGTCATGGGCGTATTGGCAGCGAGGCCAAACTCGCGTTTGACGCTCCGGGGCTATTACTCGATAGGGGTAGGGAAAGGCTCTCACTGGGGTGTCCTACCCATAGTGGACACCCTAGGTAGAACGCACTGCCCTTACCGGAACACCACCGTCTTATTGCCGTTGACCAGTACCCGGTCTTCGACGTGGTAGCGCAGGCCTCGGGCGAGGACGGTTTTTTCGATGTCTTTGCCGTAGCGCACCAGATCGTCGGGGGAGTCGCCGTGGTCGATGCGCACGGTGTCTTGTTCGATGATGGGGCCTGCGTCCAGTTCGGCGGTGACGTAGTGGCAGGTGGCGCCGATGAGTTTCACACCCCGGTTATGGGCTTGGTGGTAGGGCTTGGCGCCGATGAAGGAGGGCAGGAAGCTGTGGTGGATGTTGATAATTCGGCCCGGCAGGGCGGCGCACATTTCCGGCGACAAAATTTGCATATAGCGCGCCAGCACCATCACATCACCACTGGCATCTTCGAAGAGGCGCAGCACTTCTTCGTAGGCTTGGGCTTTTCTGTCTGGGGTCACGGGCACATGGTGGAAGGGGATGCCGTGCCATTCCACCACGCCGCGCAGGTCGTTGTGGTTGGAGATCACGCAGGGGATTTCTACGTTTAAGTCTTTGCTTTGCCAGCGGGCCAGGATGTCGTACAGGCAGTGTTCTTGTTTGGATACCAAAATCACCACGCGCTTTTTCACGGCGGAATCGCTGATGCGCCAGTCCATTTGGAATTCGTCGGCGATGGGCGCGAAGCGGCGGCGCAGTTCGGCGAGGTGAAAATCCAGGGAGTCGGCCTTGATTTCGATGCGCATGAAATAGCGCTGGGTATACACATCGGCGTGATGGCTGGTTTCCAGAATCCAACCTTTGTTATCTGCGATGAACGAGGCCACGCGGGCGACGATGCCAACCCGATCAGGGCATGAGGCGGTGAGGGTGTAAAAGCGTTCGGGGGGCATAACATCTCCTTGAAGCCCGCCATTTTACTTGGCTTTGTCCTTTGGAAACCACCGTACAATATTGGCATGGTTGTTGTTCATTCTAAGGAGCAGAGATCATGAGCCTTTCCCGGCGCCAATTTATGTTGCGAGCGGTGTCCCTGTATGCTTTTGGCGCTATGCCATATGCACTGGCGCGGGAGGGGCAGTTTGTCCCACCCCTGAGCTTGGCCAAAGTCGCGCCCCAGGGGCTGGATGTGAGTGCCTATTGGGTGAGTGAAAAGCTGGATGGGGTGCGCGCCTATTGG
>JACCDO011320756.1_pt1 | contig 40563 bp, 36 predicted proteins | sample 7446101 | NCBI WGS metagenome assembly JACCDO01 (sample SAMN15323440, study PRJNA562643) | freshwater metagenome | isolation source: river surface water | place: USA:Blue River Watershed | collected 2017-08-16 | reverse complement strand
GATGTGATGATCCAAAGCTTTATGAAAATCTTTGAAAAGCTTTCCCAATTCCAAGGAAAAGGGAGTTTTGAGGGATGGATGAAGCGGATTGTGGTCACCCAAGCACTGATGGCCATTCGAAGCAATCGCTCTCTAATCCTGTCTGTCTCTTTGGAGGATGCAGAAAAAATGCAAGAGCCGGCTGCAGAAGACCTAAACCAGTTGGAAGTAGCAGAATTGATGGATTTGGTGCAAAGCTTACCCCTGGGGTACCGAACAGTATTCAACCTGTTTGCGATCGAAGGGTATTCGCATCAAGAAATCGGGGAGCTTCTCGGAATCACGGAAAGCACCTCCAAATCACAACTGAACCGCGCTAGAAGCGTATTAAAAGAAAAAATTGCCAGTCTCTACCCTCAAACGAAGTCAACACATGGCTAAATCAGACGACGCATTAGACCGGGTTTTTAGAGAAAAACTCGAGAATCACCAGGAAACTCCTAGCCTAGGAGCTTGGGATAACTTGGCTAATCAACTAGATACCAAACAAGCTCCACAAAAGAGGAATGCCTGGTGGGCAATCGCAGCATCGATAACCCTTGCACTTGGTGCGGCATTCCTATTTTGGTCTATCGGAGAGGAGCCTGAAAAGCAAGTAACTCTCACTGAAGCCCATGAAATTAATAAGGATGTAGTTATAAACCCTCCAGTGAACCCATCTACTTCGAGTGAAGCTGAAAAAGATATTCCATCCAATAGCACCGTTTCTACCTCAGTTGAGCGAGCTCAAATTGGAATTAAAACCCAGCACCAGAATTCAGCAGCCTCAGAAGCAGAAGTAATAACACAGAACGAGGCAGTTCCTGCTACTGTTTCTGTTTACACGGCAGAGGTAGTACCCCAAACCACTGAACAGGTACCTAGTCCAGCTATCCCCCTAGTAGCAGCACCCAACTCAATTAACACTCCATCGACTAACGAAGTGCTAGCAGAAGAAGGTGGCTACTACCGCATTCGGATTTATTCAGATGGCCTCCAAAAAGGAACTCCCCAAGAAAAAAATCTAGTTTCTGAACTCGGCAAAACTGTCGGACAGGTAGAAGGTCTATTGGGTAAATTGGATGAGGGATATGTAGAAATTCAAGAAAAAAAAGGTCGCCTTTTTTCTTCCCTTACCAGTAGAAGAGAGGCCTCCCCAGGAAAACAATAAAACGAAACCAAACTAATTACTAACACAAAAAAAATGAAAAAATTATTCCTAATCCTCGCCTTTTTAGGCTTAGTTCAGGTAGCAATGGCCGGTGAACGCCCAGAACACCTGATCACAAAAAAACACCTTGTCCTTAAAGATAGCGTGGTGATTGAATTTGGTAAGGCTGGCAGAATTGTAATTATGGTAGAATCCACCGAAGATTTTGAAAAGCTCAAGTTGATGAACATCAACCAAATCATCAGTGAACTAGGCATCAAGGAGAATAAGGAAACAGGAGAGGTAACTCTCGTAGAAATCCACAAAAAAGATGGTACGGTAAAGGAGGTGGTTCGTGTCAATGAAAATGGCACAGAGACAGAAGTTCGTGTAGGAAGAATGCGAGTTCTGGTGGATGAATCTGGCTTAGATACCAAGGTAAAAATTGAAACTGACTCAAAAGAAAAGAAAGATCCTGACTTCAAAACTGATTTCCTGATCGATCTAGGGATCAACAACTATATCCAAGACAAAACCTTTCCTTCCTCGGATCAGCCCTATGCAGCAAAGGGATGGGGAAGTTGGAATGTGGGCTTGAATTGGGTAGCCTCTCAGCGTCTTGCGAAAGGATTTCATTGGAACTTTGGTTTAGGTTTTCAGTGGTACAATTTCAAGTTTGAAAATCGAGACTTCCAAGCTGTACGTGGCCAAGATCAAATTTCTTTTGTGGAGCGCACCGATGTAACAGGTGTGAAGAGCAAGTTGTCCGCTTCTTACCTTACTGCGATGACTTTATTGAAAGTGAATTTGGGCAAAACTGAAGAAGGTGTCTCCATAGCAGCGGGTCCCTATGTAGGCTATCGCTTGGGAGGTAGATCCAAATTTGTGTATGAGGAACCAGGCAGCTCCACAGATCGAATCGAAAAGGTAAATACAGGGCTCTATTTGGAAAACCTCCGCTATGGACTTCGTGGGGAAGTTGGAGTAGGAAAGAACCTCACCTTTTTTAGTACGTACGACCTAAACGAATTCTTCCAAGCAAGCAAGGGTCCTGCTTTGAATCCAATCACTTTTGGGATTGTTATATTTTAATTAATCACTGAAATACGCATGAAAAATAGAATCCTTTTTGGCCTTTTAGCCCTAGTGCTATTCGCCTCCACCACTTTGGCTACAGCCCAAAATGTATTGGTCAACACTAGTAAAAAATACTCCAACATCACCCAAATTGAGGTGGAAAGCGGTTGGCTGGACGTCAGCTATGTAGGGGGATCCTCAGCTGAAGTAGAGGTTGAAGCCTACTTGGCATCTAACTTTTCGGATCAAGACATCACCTTTGTCACCATAGGAGATGTTTTAAAGATCGCACACAAAAAAAGTTCGGCAAAATATACTTGGAACAGCAAAAATAAAGGCTACATCAAAATCAAGGGACCCAAAGCACTTGGGCTACGAGTAAATGGCACTTCTGGAGAAATAAGTATACAAAATCTGGACTCGAAACTGACCACCCTACAGCTTACCTCAGGCAATGTGGTTGCTACACAAATTAAGGGCGATCTTAACTTAACAGCTACATCGGGCAACCTAAACGTCAATGGCCTAGCGGGAAATTTAATCGCCAAATTGACCTCAGGAAATACCACGCTAGATGCCATTCAAGGTGCCGTCGATTATGGATCCACCAGTGGAAATTTCACAGCAAAAAATATAGGAGGCCAACTGGATGTTCAACTCACTTCTGGGAATACCAAACTCGAAAATGTAAAGGAGTTGGGCTCGATGAAAATTACTTCAGGTAACCTGACTGCCGTCAACTCGGGACTAGGACCTCAGACTCAATTTAACGGTACCTCAGGCAACTTTACCGTACAAACTCCCTCAAACCTTACTGCCTTCAACTATGATTTGAGAGCTACCTCGGGAAATATTCGAGTGGGGGATACCATCAAAGAAAAATCCTTGAACATCAACAATAACGCTGCCACTACCATCAGAGGCAATGTCACCTCAGGAAACATCACCCTGACAAATTAAGCAACAAGCCTACAATCGCTAAACCAACTAAGCAGGCCGGGAAATTTCAGTAAGAAGTTCCCGGTCTTCTTTTTTCAGCTTCATCAAGCGCACCATCCTATCCGGACTGGGCTTGCCCAAAGAAAAGAATACGAGCGTCAATGCAAATAAAAAGACAAAACCTGGGCTTCCACTCCAATAGAGACCGGCAGTACTGATCATTGAAACTAAAAAGAGGATCAAAAAACGCTGTCTCGTGGCAGTAGCATACAAACCCACCCTTTCCAAAAGCGATTCTTGTTGAAAGGACTGCCTTATTTTTTGATGAAACAATCCATACTGAAGAATCAAAAGAAGAAAACCTGCTCCAAGGAGCAGGTATTGAGTCCAAGTTGGAAGTAGCGGCAGGGTATGAGTAAAACGCCCCGATTGCTGGTACAGGTACACCATTCCAAATGCAGGCAAAGAAAGGAGTAATACCACCACCGTTAGGCGTTCGGTACGGTGGTAAATCGTGCGCAATTCTTCTTTTTCCATTATTCGATACGGATTTGAATTTCCTCGGACTGAGGTCTAGAAACACAACACAATACATAGCCATCCGCGATTTCTTTTTCGCTCAATCCGGCATCTTCGTCCATTTTAATCTGGCCAGTCAGGAGCCGACCTCGGCAAGCTGTACATAGCCCGCTTTGACAGCTGTATGGCATATTGATACCTGCTGCTAGGCCAGCTTCCAAAATAGTTTTCCCAGGATCCACCGTCACCAAATGTTCCTCCCCTTCCACTAAGATGCTGACGTCTCGAGAAAGTATGCCCGATGTGATGCCCGCCTTGGCCTCCTCTTTTGCTTGTTCGGCGGCAGCTGAGAAAAAGCTCTCGCTGTGAATCCTTTCAGTTGGAACCAACAGTTCCTCCAACACATTCTGGGTAGTTTGCATCAGCCCTTCTGGACCACAGATGAAATACTCTTCCTGATAGCGCTGCTCGTACTCGGCTTGCGCAAATAGCTCCTTCAAAACCGAGGCAGAGAGCCTACCTTTCAGCCCTGTCCAGGATGCTGCAGGCTGACTCAAGTTATGGATGACGGTCAAGCGATCTGCATTCGCCTTTTCTAGGAGTTGCAACTGAGCTCCAAAGATGATTTCCTCCTCCCTTCGGCTACAATAGATCAAGGTAATGCGTGATTCAGGTTCATTTACCAACACTGACTTTAACAATCCCATCATCGGCGTGATGCCGCTACCCCCTGCAATTAGAAAGAAATGACGGCGGTTTTTGGAATGAAAGGGAGTGGTAAAGTTCCCCATGGGCTTGAGGACGTTGAGGGTCTTTCCAGGAAAAATCTTGTCGTTGAGGTAGTTTGAAAACAAGCCATTGGAAACGCGCTTGACAGAAATGCCAGGAAAAGGATCTACAAAAGGAGAGGTGCACAAGGAATAAGAACGGCGTTGTTCTTTGCCCTCGAAGTCCAACACAACGGTTAAAAATTGCCCTGGCAAGTACTCCAAATAGGGTTCGGGTTGTTCAAAGAATATGGTAACGGTATCTGAAGTTTCCTTTACCACTTCTCTGACTTTGAGAGGAAGATAGCTGGAATTAGTTTCTGTCTTTTTCTTAAAGAAATTGAACATACGTATAAAAAGATGGGTGGATGCAAAAATAATCCCTTGGCACAGAAAACGAACCTCAGCGGGATAATTTTCTATGGATAACCCCAAATGAACGGAGGAAGTTTGCCAAACCTAGAGAAATCCATCGGTACGCTCAAGATTTTGACTGCAAAGGCGTACCTTTACTCGGTATTATTGTACCTATTTTACCTTTTTTCGCTCAGCAAATTTTACTTTATGAAACTACAGGCCCTCACCGCTATTTCCTCAGTAGATGGACGTTATGCCGGCAAGACTGCCCCACTTCGTGCCTACTTCTCAGAATTTGCCTTGATCAAATATCGGGTGCAAGTGGAGGTCGCTTATTTTATTGCCTTGTGCGAACTTCCCTTGCCGCAACTTGCCTCTTTTGACAAAAGCCATTACCCAAAATTGAATTCATGGGTAAGTGATTTCTCTCTTGAAGATGCCGAATGGATCAAAACTGCTGAGCGAACCACCAACCACGACGTCAAAGCAGTTGAATACTTTTTGAAAGAGAAATTCGATTTATTGGGACTAGAAGCATACAAAGAATTCATCCACTTTGGACTAACCTCCCAGGACATCAATAATACCGCCACGCCTTTGATGCTTAAAGAAGGACTTCAGGAAGTTATCCTTCCCGCACTTCATGGCATCATATCACAACTTTCAGCACTATCCTCCGAATGGGCTGCGATTCCTATGCTGGCCAAGACACACGGACAACCCGCCTCTCCTACCCGCCTAGGTAAAGAAATTGAGGTATTTGTGGTTCGCTTACAGCAGCAGCTTGCGCTACTTGCTCAGGTGCCTTATGCTGCCAAATTTGGAGGAGCTACTGGGAATTTCAATGCCCACCATGTTGCCTATCCGGGGATCGATTGGAATAAATTTGCCCAGCAATTTGTAGAAAAGTCTTTGGGACTTACCCGCTCCTATCCGACCACTCAAATCGAGCACTACGACCACTTAGCCGCTATTTTCGATGGATTGAAGCGCATCAATACGATTTTGCTAGACCTCTCCAAAGACGTGTGGCAGTATGTAGCGATGAACTATTTCAAGCAAAAAATCAAAGCTGGCGAGGTAGGTTCCTCCGCCATGCCACACAAGGTAAACCCCATTGATTTTGAAAATGCAGAAGGAAACCTAGGCATTGCCAATGCCCTTCTGGAGCACTTGGCCGCCAAGCTTCCCATCTCTCGATTGCAGCGTGATCTGACAGATAGTACTGTATTGCGTGTGATCGGCTTACCCCTAGCCCATATCTTGATTTCACTGGAATCCCTACAAAAAGGACTATCAAAATTGGAGCTGAACCGGTCAGCGATTGATGCAGATTTGGAAGAAAACTGGGCCGTAGTCGCAGAAGCAATTCAGACGATTTTACGAAGAGAGGGTTATCCCAAGCCTTACGAAGCCTTGCGTGACCTGACACGCACGAATTCAAAAATTACACAAGCATCCTTAGCAGAGTTTATTGAAGGATTGGCAATCTCTGACGCTTTGAAGGCCGAGCTCAAAGCCATTACCCCATTTAACTACACGGGAATCTAACTCAATTCCGAGGCGAAGCGAAAAGGGGAAACCTTCTTTGGAAGAATAACAAAGGAATCCTTATTTTTTAGGATACCTATATAGTGTAGGCATTACCCCATTGCGTTTTTCGCTCAATGTATAGTAGGCGTTCCCTTTAAAATTAAATCCTATGGCCTCACCTTGTGGTTCGGGTACATAAGGCAGGCGAATCGGCCTCGCTTTTAGGGCCTCCACTAAAGACTGATTTTCAGTCCTTTTCCAATAAAAAACAGCTAGATAAGTTTTGATTAGGATTTGATTCCCATCTTTTGAAATATCTCCGGCCACGGAACTGTTAAAGTCGAATTCATGTACTTTTTCTAGCGTAGCGCTACCCTTTTCAAAGGCCGTCCCAGGAACTTGATAGAGTGCGTTTTTGGGTTCCCGCTTGGATACCAAAAATAAGCTACCCGTAATCGGGTCAGCGAGGAGTGTTTCTGCATCCTTCGGTCCCCCAGGGAATTGGAGTTTTACCTGATCTATTGCGTCACTAGGGATCGCTTGCAGTTGCTCTGGTTCGGCAAATCGGTAAAGGTAGATTTCCTCGTGTTTGGCCTCGTTGTCACCAATTTCGGCTACGTAGATATAGGAACTCCCATGGGGTCCAGGACCGATCGCAATGTCCTCCCAATCCCGATTTTTTAGTCCAGTAAGATCCAATCTCCCCAGTTCATTCCCTAGGGTGTCCAGTACAAACACCGCAGACTCTCCTCCACTATCGGTATGCACATAGAGGCGATTGGGGTAACGCTGAGACGCCACCAAACCACTTACCTCTTCTAGAAGTGGATTTATTAATTCACCTTGAGGGATACCCACTAAAAAAAGGGAGTCAACTTTAAAGTTATCAGTAGAATTATTATCCTGAACCTGAGTAGTACCTTCGGCACAACTTTGGATTAGAAAACCAAGTAGGCATAAGGCCAGAATTAGATTATTTTTCATCTTTAACCTGACAGATATAGTAGGAAAAAATGGATGGGCTTCTGTACTTTGAGATTGCCAACAAGTTCGCTTACCTGTCCTGCTCTACGAGTAGCTGCGAATTTTTCAAAAGCTTCAACACCAGGTAGAGTATCCCTGTGCCAATGCACAAGCCGATCAAAAGCAGGTTAGGTTGATGCTCTGGTTTGAAAATCCGCACAGAGGCATCAAACAGACAGAAAATCAAAAACAGGGCAGCAAGCCCATTTTTCTCCTTCTTGAGTACTTTTTTCCAGCTAAATGGAAAGTTGGAAGGAGTAAAGTTGCTGAAATTTGGAAGAAAGGCGGGCACACCGTAGCTCCATTGCAAGTATACCTCGCCAAATTTTTTGCGGAGAAACTGTTCTTCGGCAAACATGATGCGCTCGTAATATACCCAATATAGAAAGCAGAAGGCTAAAATAAACCAGCCACTGGCTGTCACCAAGGCCGGACCTAACCACATCAAAAAATTACCTAGGTAGAGTGGATGCCGCACGACGGAATAGATACCTGTTTGGTTGAGCGTGTCTGCCACTTGCCCTACTTTGGTATTTCTACCGGAGGTGTTTCGTGGAGAAAAGCCTACCGTATATACCCGAACGGCCAATCCTAACAATCCAACCGCCATGGCCACTGCCAAGTAAATATGCTCGTATTCGGGCAAGAAAAGTGGAAATTCTTCCGGATGTAATTCGCGCCTGAGGTACATCGCCCAGCCTACCAAAACGATCGCAATGGGTAAAAAACTACGGTGACGAAATAACCAATTGCCTTGGGATTCTAATTCTTCTTGTAATGCCATTTTTTAGGGGAAATTGAGCGATGGGAAAGGATTTTATAAACTAAATTAAATCCTTTTTCAAATTTGGATGAATTCAAATAAAGTAAAAAATTAGGAGTATCTCTTTAAAAAGGGGGATTTTATCTTTAAAAAAATCAGTAAAATAGTAGGATGGAATAGTGAACCGCAAATTTACCTCAAGCTATTTCACCAAAAGCCCTTTCCCTTGAGAAGTTCCTTATTCGAAGTTTCTGAAATACTTTTCACCTTTTTTTCAAAAACTCACAATCACTTACCAATTTGGCCACTTCAATTTTTTAAGTGCCTTTTTTTTGAAGTCTTGGCTTAGAATAAGTTGCCCAGTAAATACATCTGTCAATATCTCGCAGGCACGCTGTCCGTATCGAGGCATTAACAAATTTCTGGCAGCGGGCATAAAATAAAAAAAGCGGGCCATCACTTCACTAAAGCGAAGTTCCGAAAGGAGCCGCTCTTCCAAGGCAGCTTGGTAGGCACTAGTAGCCTGCTCTGGGTTATCAAATTGTTGCGAAATACTTTGCCCTGCCAGGATTCCCGAATAGATAGAGTTGGTCAAGCCTTCGGCTGTCAGAGGATCCGCAAAGCCAGCAGCATCACCTGTTAGAAATACGCCTCTTTTAGAAAAACCATCCGTTCTAGCCCCTACAGGAATCTGAAAGCCATGTGCTTCCTCAAAGGTAGTTTCATGAATCCCTAATTTCTGGAGGTAGGCTTGATAGTACGTGCGGAGTTGAATTTTCTTGGGAGCAAATAGACCCACCCCAATTGAAAGGTGATTGGCTTTGGGAAAGCACCAGCCATAGCCTTGCGGAATGGCATCTATATCAAAGCGCGCTTCTTTGGCGAGGCGCTCAAAATCCGAAGGACTTACCCCAACCTCGTATTCCAAAGCTGGGATGAGTTTGCGCGTTTCCTTCCATCCAGCAAGCTTGGCAGTTGGGCCCAAAACCCCATCTGCTGCCACTACATAGTGTGCATGCAGCACCTCAGTTTTGGTATGAAGGGCAATGTTTTCTGCAAACTCCAATTGCTGCAGCGCCTGCCCCTCGAGAAGCACAGCGCCATGTTTGACGGCTTCTTGAACGAGCAAGTGATCAAATTGATCGCGCATGACCATACTCAGAATGGGAAAGTTGCGCTGGGCTGTAAAGGGCTGGGACAGGTTATCAAAATACACCGCCAAGGAATCGAATTCCTTTTCTACGGCAGCTTGTACAGAGATAGGGAGCAGTTCACGTCCACGAAATACAAGGCCCCCTCCACAAGTTTTGTACCTCGGGAGGGTTTCTTTTTCAAGAATTGCAACTTTTCGACCTGCCTTTGCCAGTTCGTAAGCGGCCATCGCTCCAGCGGGTCCCGAGCCCACTACAATTACATCCCAAGTCTGTTCAAGAGCCATAAGAGCAATACTTAATTTAACTCATTCTTCGGATGGAAAATTACTGAAGAAAAATAAAGCTTCACGAATACCCTTGATTTTTTATTCAATGGAGAGCACCTAAAAGGAGTAGGAAAATAAGGAAAGAAATATCGAAAACAACCTAGGTCTCTAACTTGCCCACATTCGATTTGATTAATAGCCCATTGTAGATATAGGTTACACCCAACACCAAAGCTCCTGCGATAACCGCGAGTAACACATTGTAATAGGCAGGAGCAGAGATGGTTAGACGAAGAAATAGGGTGGCAAGGGCGAAAGATGAGTAGCGAAACAAGTTGTAATATTTGCTGGAATACCTCAGTGAAAAGATCAAGATGAAAATGTCGGTAAAAATCAACAGCGTGTAGAACGATTGGATGCTAAAGGAGACCACTCCTGTATTTAAGGCTCTGCTGATATCGAGAAACACAATTAGGAAAAATATAAGGGCGAGGTAGAGGGAGATGACCTTTTTGACAGAGATAAATTCCGTCTGTTCCTCATTACTCTGCGTGATTTTCTGGTGTTTTTGGCTACGGTAAAATAGGGCTGTCATCCCAAAAATAAGTACAGCTCCAAAGCCATCTGCCACCATGGGAAGGAGCTCGAGCAGGAGTTCAGGCTCCCAGTTCAGGTCGCCCATGTAGTGACCAAACTCCTTAAATGCATCTCTGAGAAGTAGCAAAGAGATGATTTCAAACTGCTTTCCAATGGAATCTGCTACCGATTTGGGAAGTAGGAAAATCAAGCCGAGGATCTCAAATACTAACAATATGGTGAACGCGATCTCGACTGCAAAAAAAGGGGAAAGTGAAGGAAATGGAATGGGAATTTCCAAAAAGATAAGCAGCGGGACCACCGAACCTAGGATAAAAAAAATAACGACTAGGTTGCTTATCCAGCGGGTACTTCGAGGACTCTCCCAGTGCTGATCTAGCCAATCAAACGCGCAAAGATGCATGGAAAGGAGTCTATTCATTTGATTGATAGTGCATTATATTGGAAACTATAAGAACTCCAATAGGAATCAATATGTTCTAAAATAACTCTTTTTAAAAAAAATAGTCAAATTAAGGTTAGTGGCTACTATCCGAAAACTAATCCAAAGATTCAGTGGAAAATTAATGTAGTGGGTAAATATTCTTTGTTCAAAACTCACAGGCATCCCACTGCCGATCAACCTGCAATAGACAGGAAGCTTTCGCATTGCCTGCACAAATGTACTTGGCAGTACAAACCTTAAACTGTTCTTCTGAAACTTTCGTAGAAGAGGCTGTTTCCAAGACTTGCTGACAAAAACAGGCAGAAATTGTTTGTGCCTGAATGGATTCCAAGTCCCCAGGAACGGTAGTTCGGGCGCGCGGCAAAAAGAAGACTAAAAAGATAAAAAAAATCCAAAGACAAAGGACCCCTAAATTAGCATGGAGGGAAGCGAATCGCTTCCAAATGCTGTTGAGCACTTCAAAAAAGGATGGAAGCCCTGAATTATCTGAAATTGGCTGAGGAGCAATTCGCGGATACAAATCCTCCAGCGCAGGAACAAATACAGTTCGAATAAATGTCATCGCCTCGTCTTGCGCAAGGTTAGGGACCACAATTCGAGACCCTTGCCACGATTTGACCCAGGGAGAACAAGTGAGTTGCACTCCGCCCTCTACGTTCAAGGCCTGAATCAAGAGCATATTGCTTTCCTTACCTGGATTCTCAAACTCCAATCCCACCTCAGCAAAGTTGTCCGTAGCATTGAATACCCGATGCCCCTTGCCCAAGGTCTGAGCAAGGCTGGTAATTTTTTGTACCACACCCGGTACGGTATCCGGAAACTCTCGTGCAATCATTGGGTAGCTATGCGGCGGATAAGGCTCTCGAAGCTAGTCTTTATTGTAAAAACAACCTAATGGAGCTCAAAAACACCTTGGGGAAATTGTGAAGCTAATTATTCAGTGCGGACAGCTTTAATCATCCAATCCGCAAAGGATTTGCGCGTGCCCACCTGACTGTGTGGCTGAGTTTGAAATTGATAAATTCCAATTAGCTTCTCCTTCGGGTCAATGAAAAAAATAGGTCCGGTTGCTCCACTCCATGAAATCGTCCCTTTTTGTTTCAAGGTTTTACTAGTCTCTTTACGAACTATCTGGTAGCCAAAGGTAAAACCTTCTGCCAATTGTCCCCCTTCATCAGTGTAATGCGCATTAATGTTTAATGGCACTTGATCGGCTTTCATCAAAGCTATCGTCTCTGGTTTAGCGATCTGTTTACCTTGGTGTTTGCCATCATTCAGGATCATGACGCAGAAAGCAAGGTAATCCTCCAAAGATGAAATCAAGCCTCCTGAACCACTAAAATACACTTTAGAACCAGTTATTTTAATGCTGGATTCATTTCCTGGATCCAATAAACGTAATCCATCCTTCCCATCAGGTGCGTAAAGAGAAGTAAGTCGGCCTGCATCTTCTTCTTTCAAAAAAAACTTGGTAGAATTCATGCCCAAAGGATCAAGGATCCGCTGCTGAACAAAATCCTGAAAAGGAATCCCTGAAACCACCTCCACTACACGTCCTACCACATTGATGGATGGACCATAGATCCAACCTTCTCCAGGTTCGTGATTCAATGGTAATTTGGCCAATTGCTCGGAAAAATGAGTAATATCATGCAAATAGGGATTGGTATAAGTAGCTTCATACATACCTCCCAAGGTGCCTCCATATTGACTCGCAAAGCCAGCAGTATGGGTAAGCAGGTGTCTGAGTAAAATTGGATTTTTGGCAGCCTCAGTTTGCAAAATCGGGACACCAAGTAAGGTATCTTGCTTGACAAGAACTTTAGGATTGGCAAATAAAGGTAGATACCTATCCAATCGATCGTTCATGTTAATTAGTCCATCTTCCTGCAATAATAGCAGGGCCAACGAAGCAATCGGCTTGGTCATGGAAGCCAATCGAAAAAGGGAATTGGTTTCCATGGGTTTATGGGAGACCTTATCGGCTTCTCCAAAAGCCTTCATTCGTTGCACTTTTCCTTGATGGTAAATTAAGTAAGCAGCCCCTGCCATTTTTTGTTCTTGAATCTCCTTTTGCACCTCCGCCTCAAAGGCATCTAGGATAGCAACATTTACCTTGGACTGCTTGGCTACATGCTGCGCAACTAAAAGGCTGGGCGAAAAGAATAGAAGGAGGAAAAAGAGTTGTTTTTTCATACCACAAAGAATAAAGGTTATAAATAACAGGAAAAGGAAGGGCTCTTCACAATAAAAATTACTTCCATTACCAGGCAATCAGTTAGAAATTGGTACTTTTTGATGGTAAGCAAAATCTACATGAAAATCTACATTTACCCAAATTCGATCCGGAGGAGCGGTTAATCCAAAGGTGGTCATCCAATTCTCCCCCTCCGAACTGACCTTGATTTTTGACATGCCGAGCGGATGGTAGCTTTCAGGCCCAGTCAGAAAATTTCGATCTAGTTGCCTTCCTACAAGTGTAGTAACCGGTAAATCCACCAAATTTCCTTTTTGAGAACTTGCCATTCCAGAAAAGAATAGCTTTCCTGTCGGAAATTGGATGCTACCAACTACCTGAACTGAATCCTGGGCGGGAGCCAAGGTCAAACCCACTTCTCCATCTTGAACAGGAAAATCCAGTTGTGCAAGGGCGCCATATAGTGCTTGCTTCTTCGAAACTACCGTACAGAGTGTCCCAAGATGCTTCTCCAAAGGAATAAGTAGATGAGCTACCGCGAGCGGTCCTTTGGGCTGATCTCCCAAGGTATATTGTGCCGTACTCGCCAAAAAAAGCATGACTACCCCTTTTCCTTGTCGGATTCTTGGCTTTTGATTTGGAGGAAGCATTTTCTGAACCTCCTGTTCAGGAAGTTCCCAAAGAAGGGTTAGGCCTACAGTTTGATCCGCGGCTTTCATTTTCCAGCTGTCTCCTGGATGCATTGTGGCACAGCCCCAGCTTATAGCTAAAAGAAAAACTAGGGATAGGTAGGTTTTGAAGGAAGGCATAGATGACAAAAGGTGATAGCAAGAGAAAAGCGTGAAAAGTTCTAGCGGCTTAGCTGCCTGTCTATTGAAGTTCCTTTTCCAATTCATAAATCAAATCCTTGGCAGATACCCTGAGGTTCCCTAATAGCGCACGACAATTTCTTTCAATGAAAATTTCGTTAGAAGCCCAGTAAAAATACTGTTCCAAATCCTCTTGGTCTCCCATGAGTGGCGGGTCCCATGACGGCTCCCCCATGGAGTAAGGTTTGTCTTTAAATTTGGTCTGATCAAACAAAAAAGCCAGTTCCTTACCTTGAAACACGTGGCCTATTGCTTCTTTAAATGGAACAGCGTTGAGGTCACGAGCTACTTGAATCTGATATAATTTTTCCTTCGCAGCTGAATAAGCATTGATTTTATCAACTAATTCATGGTTTTGAAGCAATTTAAATCCTCCCGAATTTTCCAATTGCTTGATGGTTCCTTCCGTTCCATAAAAATGTTCCCGAATCAATAAATAACGGGAGATGTAATACAATTTACGAGTAGGCCATGGCTTTGGGGTTTGATAGATAATCTGGTGAAGTGTATCAAAATAGGCATCCTTTGAAAGCTTTGATTTAATGCTAAAATCTATTTTCACGGTATCCTGACCCAAATCCTCGAGTAAGGACTTCAGGTACATCCGTTCGGTTTTGCGCTCTACTTGGCTTTCACGGTAGTTCTCAGCAAAAAATCCAAGGGTAACCGCCGAAAAAAGAAGAATAAATTCAATCGCATAGCTCCCTAGATGTTTTTTTAAATTAAACATATAATCCCCATTTATTGGAAGTTAAAATTTAAAGTAAATTAATAAATAGTAAGAATAGATCTACTTTATTTAGTGTTGAAAAACGCAGGTCAATTGGAATGTGAAATTTACATTTCCTGCGGTAAGCTTAAAAAAACTTAACCAAAAAAAGTAATGACTAGAAACGCAACAGACAAATGGCTTGGAGGTGTATTGGGAGGTATTGCCCGCGCACTCGGAATTTCCTCTGGCCTTCTGAGAGGACTATTCCTCGTTTTTTTCTTTGGAGTAGGTGGCCTCACCTTTGGGATCAGTAGTGGAGCCACAATTGTGATCTACCTGATTTTTTGGTTCACACTAGGGAAAAGCTAACAATCATCTACTTTTTGCCTGACCTGTCTCAAACATTCGCTTATGACTACTCAAGTCTTGGCTAGGTAACCAAAATCACCTGATTGGCACCCTGAATTTGAGCATTGGTGTTACTTCCTTTCCCTGTGGGGCTTCAGAGTTTATTCAATACAAAACTTAGTTATGTAGGTCAAAAAGAATACGATTCCTGAATAAGTTTTCGCAAAGCCACAGTACTTCGAATCAATTGATCTACATCACGCAATTGTGTTTCAGTATTTCGCTTGAGGTAATAAAACGTATTGTAATAATGCTGCAAATCTTCCTTTCGATTACTTAACAAAAGAGGATTACCTTCTGGCCTAAGCATCTCAAATCTATTGGCTTCCGTGTATATTGTTGCCTTTTCAAAAACATGGGCATCAAAAAGGTGCTTGTTTTCATCCTGAACTTTTTTGACATCCTCAAAATACCACTTAATTCGCTGCTCGTACTGGGTTTTCAAATTATCGTATGTGGACAAGGAATCTGCTACTTCCTCTATGCTGATCAAGGTAAATAGCCCACTATTTTTCAACTGATCTAAAGATCGGGATGCAAGCGGGTATTCTCCCGCATAAATTCCTAGTTTGCGCGCATAGAAATAAATTTCGGAGGTCTGCTGCTGCAAATCAGGTTGATTAAAAAAATAGGCTAAAGAATCACTAGCTATTTTTCTAGCGGTCAAAGAGGCATATTGATTGTTCAATAAACGTTCATTGCGCTCTAGATCCGCAACCATTGATTGCATCAACTTCACCTCTAGCTTGCGCTGTGCATTTTCTTCCCTCAAGTTTTCAGCAAAAAAACCAAGTGTAACTGCAGCAAAGAGCAATACAAACTGGACAAGGTTATCTTTTAGCGTGTTTTTTAAAAAGTTGCTTGTGGATTCCTTATTCTGGGTGGCTTGGCTCATAGAAAGTAGTTTAATTCTTTAGAGGGAGGTCTACAGTTCAGAATTTTGCCAATTCGGATATTCACTGCATCCAATCTGGAAAACATGGAGTATCTGCCAATTTTGAATTCAAAAAATTCTCCAACTATTTCGACTGTACATTGGTGACACCTGGCTTTTGCACCGTGATTTGTCCAGCCCATACGCACATGGTTTTGCTATTCTGAAGCATGGCTGGCTTGCCTCCAATTTTTAATTTTTTAGCTACTGGAGCCCAAGGCATGACCGGAATAGGGATACATCGACCCGGAACAAAAACCGGTACTGGTCCAATCATCTTCCAATTCATGGGGTTGATTGGAGACAAACAATTTCCAAAAGCAGGAATATTCAGCATGGGGATAATATCCAACTGACCTGCAAGCGACTTCACCTTGGAATTAAATACGCGGGCAATAGGGAGCACCATCATATTTTTGGGGCCTGCACCAAAGGAACATTTCAACTTGGCACCCATAGATACACATTTTGGCATACTTTAGTTTTTGAATTTGTGATGGAGCAAGGAGGTTACCTCAAATTGTACAACTCATTAAAGGTAAGTGGGGATTTTTTCAATTGCAAGAAAGCATTGGAGACCTTGCTGGGTCTAGGTCTACTTTCCGAATCGTCCAATCATAAGGACCTCTTTTTTTAGCGGCAGCTTGGTTTTAGAATGGAAAGACTCAAAAAAATCCCTCAAAAAGTGGAGCCTTTTTGAGGGATTTTTCAATGGGATACTCAGAATTAGTTGCCTTTCGGTTTATCACGTAACATTTCGACCATATCTACTGGTGGAGGACTACTATCTCCCAATAGATGAGCTACAAAATAATCACCCATTTTCCAGAAGAAGTATTCGGTCATGTCGCCATAGCCATGTCGCTGCCCAGGAAGCAATACGAATTCAAAGCGCTTTCCCGCTTTGATCAATGCATTAGCCATGCGAATGGTACCTGCAGGATGTACATTGTTGTCTACATCACCCGTGCTAAGCATTAGGTGCCCCTTTAGGTTTTTGGCTAGATCCGGGTTTTTCTCAATTTGATACACAAAGGTTGTATCACCAGATGGCAAAATGCGCTCCTGAACTCCATGGTGCTTCTCAGACCACCAGCGATTGTAAATGTTGTTTTCGTGATTTCCGGCAGAGGAAACTGCTACTTTGAATACATCTGGGTACACAAGCATGGCTGCAGTGGACATAAAACCACCTCCGGAATGCCCGTGAATACCCACCTTGTGGCGGTCAATAAAGGAATGGCGATCTGCCAACTGCTCTACAGCTGCCTTTTTATCTGCCAATCCATAATCGCGAAGGTCACCGTACCCATAGTTGTGGTACCACTTAGATCGAGCAGGATGCCCTCCTCGGTTGCCAAGCGTCACGACTACAAAGCCAAACTGTGCCAAACGATCCGTACGGTCCATTCCGCGACCAAAGGATTTGTTGACCGCTTCTGTTTGTGGTCCAGGATACACGTATTGAACCAAGGGATAAGTACGTGTAGAATCAAAGTCAAAAGGCTTGTACATCACCCCAAACAAGTCGGTGATGCCGTCGTCTGCCTTAAAGGTGAAGGGCTCTGGAAATTGGTACCCCGCAGCAAAAAGTTGGCTCAGATCTGCCGTCTCTAAATCCATAATTTTAGCTCCATTTCGATCGTAAAGTACAGATGCAGGAACTGTATTTACTCTAGAGAAATTGGATACAAAATAAGAACCTGAGTCATTGATGCTGATTTCATGGTTGAAGTCCCCTTTATTGAGTAGGGTTACCGCTCCCCCATCAAGGGATACCGAATACAAGTGCTCGTAGTAAGGATCCTCTCCCTTTTCACGACCATTGGCCGTGAAATAAAGTTTCCGAAGCGAAGCATCTACTCGAGCAGCACCGGCCGTATGGTATGGGCCTGAGGTAAGTTGACGCTTGTAGGTTCCGTCCTTGCCATAGAGGTAAAAATGCCCCCAACCATCGCGCTCTGACCACCAAATCAGATCATTACCTACCAACTCAGGTTTTTCAAAATCAATGTAGGTATTGCTTCTTTCTTCGATGAGCACTTCTTTTTGGTTGGTTTTCAAATTCCAACGCAATACATCGACACGCTTGAGGTCACGAGAGGTCAAGGCGAAGTAAAACTCGGTAGGATTACCCAACCAGGTCGTAGGGCGAAAATCATCGTCCCGTGTATTGGCTGCTGGAGTCGTAGACCAAAGTGACACCGTTTGATCCTTAAACGTGGAAATTGGTAGTTCACTCAATTTTTGAGTTTCAAAGGAGTAATGGAACAAGTCAGTGATCGGCTGCTCCTTCTCACCTGGCATAGCATACTTGTAGGTTTCCAAAGTGGGTCTTGGATCTCGGGTATTGTGAATCACCCAAAGGTCCTTCACCTTTCGCTGATCCGTGCGGGTAAGGATAAACTGCTTGCTGTCTGCACTCCAAAGCACTGGAGCTCGCTTACGATCGTTTTTCTTTTTTTCTACTTCCACATTGTCATCCCCGCGGTCTCCCCAACCATACTCGTAATCTGCCACTCCATCCGTAGTCAGGGCAGTTTCTACCAGGCTAGTGTCCTTCAAATCCTTAACCGCCTTCAAAAAATTGGCTTTGTCCATCCAATACAGGTTGTAGTTTTTGACATACACCACCTTGGAGGAGTCAGGCGCAATATTGGCCCAAGCAAGGCGCGCAGGCTCTTTTACAGTTTCGATTTCTTTGAGTTGCTGAGAAATCAAATTGAATTGAAAGGTATGCACCTTCTTTTCAAGGGAGTCTTTGGCATTTTTATTTTTCGCTTTAAGCTCTGCCCAATCCTTCTTCAGTACGTCTGCGGTACTTTTTACAGTGAATTGTAGCGTGTTTTCATCGGCTAAAAGCTTCATGTTGTCCAGCTTGAGGTGCTGCCCATCAAAAGGGTCTTTGACCGCTCGAGTCAGTTCAGCCGCTAGTTTATCTGCATCAAAAAGCGGTGTTTTTGTTCTCCTTATCGGATCTACTAAAAGCCACTTTTTACCCTGAGAGGTTTCGTATTCGTACCAAAATCGATCTGATTTCTTCATCCAATGCGGATCCACACTAGTTGAAAAAATCATTTTTTTCAGTTTATCTGGTGAAAAACGAGCGGCTAGCTCGTAATTCCCTTTGGGAGCAGGTTGCTGAGCAAAGCTTGAAAAACCTAGGAGCAGGCAACTTAGGAGGAATGCAATTTTTTTCATAAGGGAGAATATTGTAACTACCAAACTACGAATTGGCAAGCAAGGGTCCCAAACCGTCTGCGTAATTATTGAAACATTGTAAAGAAGTAGTTAAGGAAACTCACCCTCATTCATCCTGATTTTTAACTTTTAATTAACCTAATTTTAATTTTAGTAAAATAAAATTTTGTTTTAAACACAAAAACATAATATTTCAAACATAATCAGGTGAAGTTTGCTATTGAAATTGACAGGCAAAACTACTGCTGTGAAGACCCACTACAAAACCCTCATCGTTTCAGATGTTCACTTGGGAACCAAGGGCTCCAAATCCAAAGAAATTGTTCGGTTTTTAAAACAGTTTCGATGTGAAAACCTCATTTTAAATGGCGACATCATCGACGGCTGGCAACTCAAAAAATCTGGGAGTTGGAAACGGAAGCATACTCGATTTTTCAACCGAGTGCTGAAAATGATGGAAAACCAGTCGACCAAAGTCTACTACCTTCGAGGCAATCACGATGACTTTTTGGATCAAATCCTTCCGATTCAAGTCGGTGGTCTTCAAATCCTGGCAGACATGACCTATGAAAGTAACGGCAAAAAGTACTTCATTACCCACGGGGATGTTTTTGATAGCATCACCACGAATTTGCGCTGGATTGCCTACCTAGGCGATATTGGATATACTTTTCTGCTCTGGCTCAACCGATTGGTAAACTATTACCGAATGAGAAAAGGACTTCCCTACTTTTCCCTATCTCAGTTTGTAAAAGGGAAAGTAAAGAAAGCAGTTTCCTACATCGATGATTACGAAATGGAGCTAGCCAAAATGGCAAAATCTAAGGGCTGCGATGGAATCATCTGCGGTCACATTCACAAAGCGGAAAACCGGATGATCGATGGGATTCATTACCTGAATTCTGGAGATTGGGTCGAGACCATGAGTGCCTTGGCAGAGGATTTTGAAGGCAATTGGGAGTTGATCTATTTCAACGAGATTCATTTTAAGAAAGAAAGTGATCCTACCCCTACCAAGCTGAGGATAGAGCCAGATCATTTGGAAGAGCGCATTTTGCCCCAGGTGGCATTTTCGGGCATCGAAGACGCGCAGCTCAGTTCAAGAAGCATTCAACTGTAAATGTAAACCATGCGATTCCTATTTTTGATTCAAGGAGAAGGTAGAGGACACCTGACGCAGGCACTTTCCTTTGCTGCATTGCTGAAAGAAGAAGGTCATAGCCTCTGTGCCGTGGTGGTGGGTAAAAGCCCAAGACGAAAAATTCCCGATTTCTTTCTTGATAAAATCGGCACGACAGTTACTTCAGTGGAAAGCCCAAACTTTGAAACTGATGGACTTGAAAAGAGGATCCTACTTGGAAAAACAATTCGAAAAAACCTGGGCAAGCTGCCCAGGTATTGGACGAGCCTACAAACCATTCACCTGTTGATTCAAGAAAAGGAACCTGAAGTAGTAATTAATTTTTACGAACCACTTGCAGGACTTTATCACCTATTATTTGGACCCAAGGCGGTGTTCTGGGCGATCGGGCATCAATACTTGGCAGGACATCCAGAATTTACCTTTGCACCAAACAGGCCCCTAGAAAAGTTTCTTTTCCGGATGCATACCTGGCTTACAGCATGGGGAGCTTCCGAACATTTGGCACTTTCATTTTTACCTAAAAAAGTGCATCGTTCGGTTAGAGTCGTTCCTCCCTTACTTCGAAGAGAGGTAAAAGAGCTTCAGGTTTCTCTTGGAGATTTCTACCTAACCTACATGGTAAATCCTGGCTACGCGGAAGAAGTGATGACCTTTGCAAAAAATAATCCCGAGATCTACATCAAGGCTTTTTGGGATAAAAAAGGTGCAGCGGAGACAGAATGCCCTCTCCCCAACCTAAGTTTTCACCAAGTCAATGATCAAGCATTTTTGGAGGCTATGGCTGCCTGCAAAGGGTTGATTTGCACCGCAGGTTTTGAATCCGTCTGTGAAGCCATGTACTTGGGCAAACCCGTGGTCATGGTACCCATTGCTGGGCAATATGAGCAAGCCTGCAATGCTTTGGATGGGGAATTGTCTGGAGCAGGAAAAAAAGCTGAATACTTTGACTTTGAACTCCTTATCAACCTATCCTTACCTAGCACAACACAAACTCAAGCCTACCGGGAATGGGCTGAAAGTTGGCCTTCTGAATTTCGAAAACTAGTTTACAAGCAGGTGCAAATCTCTCAAAACGACAGCACTGAACTAGTTTTATCCTAGCAACCAAGACTTTCTCTTTCCTTCTGAGTTAAATCCTCAAATCTTTTGTAGATCACTTTTCCACCTACCTCAAGTTTGGCATAGGGGAAGGAAACCCGTTTTACTTTTCTCCGCTCTTCTAGCGTCATTTGAGAGTAAAGTTGATCCAATGTGTTCGACTCTATTCGTAGTGCTTCGATTTCTTGATCGGAAGGCATTGAAAATTGGCGGTTAGCAAAGGCTTTCAATTGAAATTTTCCATACAACTGACTGTAGGTTTTTACCAAATCAGAGTCACTTGAAGTTGATTGGACCTTTTCGGTTACTTCGGTTTCTTGTGCTACTGCATTCACAGCAACCTTATCTGCGAAAATCGCTACAACAACACCTAAAAAAACCACTAGGCTGGCCAATTTCAGAAATTTTATTCCGGGTTTTGAGGATTTATTCATCATTTCAAATCGTTTTTTGGTTAAAGGAAAATTAAAACTGCTTCCCAAAGCATATCCTTGCTGGCTGGAAAGAACGGATATTAAAATCGTTTGATACTCGGGAAAAGAGAATTGCTTGATCACTTGGTCATCAGCGATAAATTCATGGTTGAGCCGGATAGCCTGCCGGGCGAGGTACAAGCCCGGGTGAAACCAGAAAATGATCAGCAACAGCTCCAACAGCAAAATATCCAAAGTATGCTTTTCCCGGACATGGCATTGCTCATGGAGAAATACAGCGTCGGGAATACCCTCTTTCTCAAAGGCCGATTTTGAATAAAAAATATATTTTAAAAAGGAAAAAGGAGAAATAGACTCTGGGAGCAAAACTACCATTTCTTGGTGATACATCACCCGATCGTTTTTTCGGATTTGATCATAAATTAGACAGATATTTCGAATGAACCGGATCAAAAAGAAAACAACTCCCAGAAGGTAAATAGTCCATCCTAATTTTGACCAAGGAATGGCAAGCATTGCGGGCGCGGATTCTGCCTTGGAAATTGGCGTAATGGCAGAATCATTTGGTATACTTGATTCAAAAGAAATAAGTTCAGCTGGATAAAAAACCGAAGGAATGGATTGAAAAGCGATCTCCCGCTCCATCTCAATTGTGACTAAGGGAATCAAAAACGACCCAATAATCGATGCCAGAAGAAAAAATCGGTTGAACCGATGGAGCACTTCCTGCTGCAGAACAAGCCGATGGAATAGCAGCAATACGAGCAAACAAAGGATAGATTTGAGCAGGTATTCCATTAATTCTTCCGGTTTAGTTGATCGTCGATCATGGATTTGAGTTCCTCAAGTTGGCCCTCCGTAAAGGAAGTCTGCTGCGCAAAAAAAGAAGCAAACTGGGCTGGAGAATCATTAAAGAAATTCTTGATCAACCCTTGAAGGTGCTTGCCGAAATAGGTCTCCTTAGTTACCAAGGGAAAATATGCTCGGGATTTACCGGTGGATTCATAGCCAACAAACTGCTTTTCCTGCATCCGCTTGAGCAGAGTGGAAATTGTCGTCGCGGCAGGCTTAGGATCAGGATAGGAATCTATCAAGTCTTTCAAATACCCTTTTTTCAATTTCCAGAGATAGTTCATCAGTTCTTCTTCAGTTTTTGGCAACATGGAATAAGAATTTTATTCTACAAATGTAGAAGATATTTTTATTCTACAAACGTAGAAGGAAAAAAAAATATAGGTTACTAAAAAACTATTCTTTCATTTTTGAAAACAGCTAGAGGTAGACTTTAGTAAATCTGTCATTTGGCAAAATTCAATCGGTTTCCAACTCAAATCCGATTGAAATCGGTTAAGTAACCAGAATAATTCAAGAAGACATCCTTTCAAATTTTACTTGATTTTCTTGCATTTAGCTAGGTTTTTTTGCCTTTATATGAGTTGAAAATGATAATTTCACCCCTCGCCCATCGAAGAACAAGTTCATGTCTGCCGAACATATACGACTAGAAGAAGATAAAGAAAAAAAGAAGCATTGGAAAAAGTGGGGGCCCTACCTTACGGATCGCCAATGGGGCACGGTGCGTGAAGATTACAGTTCCGATGGAGCGGCTTGGGAAAATGTCACCCACGACCATGCAAGGAGCAAGGCCTACCGCTGGGGAGAAGAGGGAATTGCAGGCCTTTCGGATCATCGGCAAATTCTTTGCATGGCTTGGGCCTTTTGGAATGGCAAAGATCCATTTTTGAAGGAGCGATTTTTTGGATTGACTGGCAACCAGGGCAACCATGGGGAAGATGTCAAAGAAGTCTACTTTTATCAAGATTCTACCCCTACGCACAGCTACATGAAGATGCTTTACAAGTATCCTCAGGCCGAATTTCCCTACCAAAAGCTAGTAGATGAAAATAAAAAAGCAAGTAAACTCGAAGACGAGTACGAACTGCTAGATACCGGGATTTTTGACGACAATCGGTATTTCGACATCGTGATAGAATACGCTAAAGCCGACGCAGAGGATATTGTAGCTTCGGCGACCATTACAAACAGAGGTTCTGAATCCGCAAAGTTATGGGTCTTGCCAACGGTCTGGTTTCGGAAATTTTGGTTTACAGGGCACGAACCTTTCATGCCCAAGATGACTCAGGTGAATTCGGATTGTATTAAAGCGTTTAACCCCAAATCGGGCAACTATTTTTTCAGTTTCTCAGGTCATAAAGAACTAGTATTCTGTGACAATGAAACCAACCGAGAACGGCTGTACGGAATTCCAAACGAGCGAAAATCCACCAAGGATGCCATCAATGACTACCTTCTGCATGGAGATGCTTCTAGATTGACCCACGGTACAGGCACCAAAGCAGCAGCCATCTACGAACTGAACATCCCTGCTGGGGGAGAAGCAAAGGTTCAATTCCGAATGCAACGACACTTGGAAGAAGATTCACAAGATGCCATTCCGGAGATTCTCGCAAAACGCAAAAAAGAAGCAGATGATTTCTACCAAGTTCTGCAAGAAAAAGTTTCCAATCCAGAACATCAAAGCATACAGCGTCAAGCCTATGCAGGCTTACTCTGGTCCAAGCAGTTTTACTACTACGATGTCAACCGATGGCTAGAGGGTGATCCAGGACGATACCAACCTCCACAGGAACGGAAAAAAGGTCGAAATCACAGTTGGACCCACTTACAGAATTTTGACATCATTTCGATGCCAGACAAATGGGAATACCCTTGGTATGCCGCTTGGGATTTGGCATTTCACTGTATTCCTCTTGCCCGAATCGATTCGGAATTTGCCAAAAATCAGTTGCTACTCCTCTTAAATGAGTGGTACATGCATCCCAACGGGCAAATCCCAGCTTATGAATGGAATTTTTCCGATGTAAACCCACCAGTACATGCTTATGCGGTTCAGCGGGTATATCAGATTGATAAGAAATTAAATGGAGGGAAGGGCGATCAGGAATTTCTGGAACGAGCTATGCACAAGCTCATGCTCAACTTCACCTGGTGGGTCAATCGAAAAGATTCCGAAGGAAACAACATCTTTGAAGGAGGGTTCCTTGGACTCGATAACATTTCCCTATTTGACCGAAATCATGCCCAATACTACCAAGGCAAACTAGAACAGGCCGATGGCACCTCTTGGATGGCCATGTTCTCGCTAAATATGCTGCGAATTGCCCTTGACCTATGCGAACACAATACGGTCTACCAGTTTAGTGCCACCAAATTCCTAGAACACTTCCTGTACATTGCAGGGGCCATGAATACCATCTCTTCAGAACAAATTTCCCTCTGGGATGACGAAGACAATTTCTTTTACGATGTATTTCACTACCAAGGAAAGGAGCCTAAAAAACTGAAAGTAAGGTCCATTGTCGGATTGATCCCTCTTTTTGCGGTTGAACCCATCCGCGAAGAGCTTTTTGACTCCCTTCCCGAATTCAAGAAGCGCTTGGACTTCATTCTCAAAGAAAAGCCCAAACTAGCTGCATTGGTATCGAGTTGGATTCAACCCGGATATGGCAAACGGAGACTATTTTCTCTCCTTCGCGGGCACCGCATGAAGAGCGTACTCCAACGTATGCTAAATGAGGAAGAATTTTTAAGCGATTTTGGAATTCGCTCCCTTTCTAAATACCACGAAAACCATCCCTATACCATGAAAATTAATGGGGACACGCTTTCGATTCGCTACACACCTGGAGAGGCAGACACCCAAATGTTTGGAGGAAACTCGAATTGGCGTGGGCCGATTTGGTTTCCAATCAACTTTCTGATCATGGAGTCCTTGAAGAAATTTGACAGCTACTACGGCGAAGACCTTTCCATTGAATATCCTACCGGATCGGGAAAATTTCTCACTTTAGATATGATTGCCAAGGAGCTTTCGCTTCGCTGTATCTCGATATTCACTCGAGATAAAGATGGGAAACGGCCCATGTACGGCAACCAAACCAAATTTCAAGAAGATCCTCACTTCAAAGATCAGCTGCTTTTTTATGAATATTTCCACGGAGATAGCGGCAAAGGACTAGGTGCCTCGCATCAAACTGGCTGGACTGCCTTAGTCGCAGAGATGATCCATTCCTATTACCAACCCACCCCAAGTCATCACGATGACACTTCTCCCCTTTTTAGAAGCTAATCGGATCGAAGCAGGTTGCGATGAAGTAGGCAGAGGCTGCCTAGCTGGACCTGTGGTCGCTGCAGCTGTGATTTTACCTCCTAACTACCGGAACCCTTGGATTCAGGACTCAAAAAAATTGACTAAAAAAACTCGGGAAGACTTAATTCAAGAAATCAAAGGAATCGCACTCGGTTGGGCTGTCGCAGAAGCTAGCGTTGCAGAAATAGATCAAATCAATATCTTACAAGCCTCATTTCTGGCCATGGAACGCGCCATTCTCCAACTTCCACAAGCACCAGAACACCTGCTGATTGATGGCAATCGCTGGAAATCAACCCTTCCCTACTCCTATACCTGTGTGATTAAGGGGGATGGTAAATTCGCTTCCATCGCCGCAGCTTCCATCTTAGCAAAAGTATATCGGGATGAACTCATGGAAAAACTCGCACAGGAATTCCCCCAATACGGCTGGGAACAAAATGCAGGCTATCCTACCAAAAAGCATCGGGAAGGAATCCAATCCCATGGAAGCTGCCTTTGGCACCGAAAAAGCTTTCAGCTACTTCCATTACAGCTATCCTTGGGACTGGAATAAATCATAGCCCTCAGGCCATGTCTTTCATTTCACTGACCACCTTGGTGATGGTCTGTTTGGCATCCCCAAAGAGCATCAAGCAATTAGGGTATCCAAACAACTCATTTTCAACACCCGCATAGCCCTTCCCCATGCTCCGCTTGGATACAATCACCGTGCGTGCTTTGTCCGCATTCAAGATCGGCATCCCAAAAATCGGACTTTCTGGATTGGTTCTTGCAGCCGGATTGACCACATCGTTGGCTCCAACTACAAATACCAAATCGGTATTTGAGAAATCTTCGTTAATGTCGTCCATCTCAATCAACTTGTCGTAGGAGATATTGGCTTCAGCAAGAAGCACATTCATGTGCCCAGGCATACGTCCCGCTACAGGGTGAATGGCAAATCGGAAATTGATATTTCGCTTTTCACACTGCTCCATCAACTCTCGGATTACGTGCTGTGCTTGGGCTACTGCCATGCCATAACCAGGCACCACAATCACCGAAGAGGCAGAATCAAATAGCATGGCAGTTTCCTCCACCCCAATTTCCTTCACCACTACCGCAGGACCATCTGCTCCCCCAGTAGCGACTGTTTGACCAAAACCACCCAGCAAGACATTCACCAAAGAACGGTTCATGGCCTTGCACATGATCTGTGTCAGAATGATTCCCGAGGCACCTACTAGAGAGCCAGCGACGATTAGCACATTGTTATTTAAAATAAAACCGGTGGCACAAGCAGCCATACCCGAATAGGAATTGAGCAAGGAAATCACCACGGGCATATCCGCCCCTCCAATTGGAATTACCGTCATCACGCCTAAAAGCAAGGAAATAACAATCAATATCACGATGAAGGTGACCTGAGTAGGGTCTAGAAACACCAAAACCGAAGCCACTGTAAAGGCAATCAATAAAAATAAGTTGAGCGCATGCTGACCTTTGAAGGTGATGGGCTGCCCAGATACCTTTCCGTCTAACTTGAGGTAAGCGACCATGGAACCCGTAAAAGTCACCCCACCAATCAACAAGGATAAAACAATACTTGTCAGGTTGACAGCATCCAAAGAAGCCAGATTAGTCTCACTCTTTAGGTAATAATCGGACAAGGCCACGGCAAAGGAAGCCAATCCACCAAAGCCATTGAAGAGGGCTACCATTTCTGGAATCTTGGTCATCGGCACCTTATAGGCATAGTACAAGCCAATCACAGAGCCAATCAACACACAGACCCCAATTTCAATAAAGGTCAGTACTTCAAGGGTAAGCAAGGTGGCCACGATCGCGATCAACATGCCCACGGCGGAGACAAAATTGCCTTTTCGGGCATCCTTGGTTTTTCCCAAATACTTGATACCTATGATAAATAGCACCGAAGCTACCAGATAGGCGAGTTGAATTCCCGTGTTCATTTTTTCTTAAACATTTTAAGCATGCGATCGGTCACAGCATAACCGCCGACCACATTGATGGTAGCCAAAACCAAGGCAAACATGCCCAACCATTTACTGAGGGTGGTATATCCCATCTCATTGCAAGCCATCAAAGCCCCAACAATGGTGATTCCTGATATGGCATTTGAGCCAGACATTAAGGGGGTGTGCAAGGTAGGTGGCACCTTTGATATGAGTTCAAACCCGAGGTAACTCGCTAGGACAAGAACATAAATCAGTACAATAAGCGCTGAAATAGACATAGTTGATGGGTTTTATTGAGATAGGATTTGTTTGGTAAATGCGTGTACAAGTTCCCCTTGGTGCGTGATCAATACACCCTTGGTGATTTCATCTTCCAGATCAAGGGTGATTCCAGCTTCCCCAATCAAATGAAAGGCAAGCGTACTGATGTTGGTCGCATAAAGCTGACTGGCATTGACAGGAAGCAAGGAGGGAAGATTGGATTCCCCTACTACGGTAACACCATGCTTGACTACGGTGGCGTTTTTCTCAGAGATCGCACAGTTGCCTCCAGATTCGACTGCCATATCTACAATCACAGATCCTGCCTTCATGCTCTTGACCATTTCTTCAGTGACTAGAATTGGGGATTTTTTACCCATCACTAGGGCCGTAGTAATCACCAAATCCGCATCCTTGATTTTCTCGCGAATCAGCTGCTGCTGCTTTTCTAAGTATTCTGCTGATACTTCCCGAGCATAACCTCCTTCGGTTTTTACTCCTTCGGCACCCTCCACGCTCAAAAATCTACCGCCTAGGGACTCAACTTGCTCCTTCGTTTCAGGACGCACATCGGTACATTCCACCACTGCTCCCAATCTTTTGGCTGTGGCAATGGCCTGCAAGCCCGCCACCCCTGCACCAAAAATTAATACACGAGCAGGTGTGATTGTTCCAGAAGCAGTCATGAGCAAGGGAAAAATTTTACCTAGGTGGTTCGCGCCAAGCAAGACCGCCTTGTAACCAGCCAAGTTAGCTTGGGAAGAAAGGGCATCCATTTTTTGTGCACGAGAAATACGGGGTACTGCATCCATTGCAAAAGAACTAATGCGCTTATTATTGAATGCTGCCACTACGTCTGGGTGCTGATAGGCATACATGTAGGAGATGTATGCCGCGCCTTCCTTCATCAAGGCTATTTCTTGCAGGGATGCCAAATTGACTTTGAGCACCAAATCCGCCCCCAAAGCATCTTTGGTAGTCCCTATACTAGCACCTACGTCTTCATAGTCCTGATTCGAAAAAAATGATTTTTCTCCGGCGCCAGACTCCACGACCACATCAAATCCTTTTTTCCGTATGAGCTTCACTACCTCTGGGCTCAAGGCCACTCGGTTTTCATATTCCTTGGTTTCTTTAACTACGCCGATGATCATGAAATAGGATTATCTTTAGGTATTGGTATTACTTAATTTTTTAGTTTTTTCTCTCAAGCTCTAAAATATAAGGCGAATTGAAAGAAATGAGAAGAATCCTTTGGAGGTATTCTATTTCGAATGAACGAAAACTTTAGTTGAGAAGAAAATTGAGTAGAATATTTTTAAAATTTACCAGTACTAGTTCCTCCACCTCTAAACCTATCCCCTACCTAAAAGTTTAATTTTTAGCCGAATACGGAATTTTTTACTTTTTCTTTGCCTTTCCCAAAAATCAACAGCAACTTGGGGGATATTGGAGTAAGGGCAATAGAGGTCAGTTATCGAGAAGTTCACCCCTCTACGACTCAGTTCTTAGTTTGCTTTTACCTATTTCGATTGTCAATTATCAAACCCATGAAAAAACCAGAAACTAAATCCTCCGGTCAATCCCGAAGAGAATTTATCAAAAATGCAGCGATTGCCTCCTCCTTTTTCATCGTCCCTCGACATGTGCTTGGCGGAGTAGGTTTCACCTCCCCCTCTGACCAGCTTGTTCTGGCTGCAATTGGAGCAGGAGGAAAAGGAAAGAGCGATATACTCAATGCTTCTGTAAATGGTAGAGAACGTGTTGTTGCCTTGTGCGACGTAGATTTCTCAGGTTCCGCCAAAGACTCGGTGGCCAATTTTCCAAAAGCAAAGCTATTTGCAGATTACCGCAAAATGCTGGAGGAGATGAAAGAAATTGATGCAGTGACAATCTCTACCCCTGACCACGTACACGGTCCGGCAGCAAAATTCTGCATGGAGCGTGGCAAGCACGTCTACGTACAAAAGCCCATGACGCACAACATTCGGGAAGCGCGTCTGCTCACCCAGCTAGCACGAGATAAAAAGGTGGTGACTCAAATGGGTAACCAAGGGGCCTCCAATCCGCTGATGGACATGATCAAAGGCTGGATGGATTCTGATAAAATAGGTAAAGTATCGAAAGTGCAGATCTGGACCAACCGTCCCGTATGGCCCCAAGGCGGTGCATTTCCAAAAGCCGACCCAAGCAATAAGCCCTCTGATATGGAATGGGACCTTTGGCTAGGTCCAGCCCCAGAAATCCCTTTTACCCCCAACTTGCATCCTTTCAACTGGAGAGGATGGTGGGATTATGGAACAGGGGCACTAGGAGACGTGGGTTGTCACTTGATGGACATTCCTTTCCGTATGCTTGGCCTACACTACCCACTTGATGCAGAATGTTCTGTGGGATCGGTATATTCTCAAATGTGGACCCCAGATTATCATCCAGATGGATGCCCGGCCTCTTCCTTCATTACCCTTCATTACGGTCCTACCGCCAAGAATGGTGTTCCTTTAGAAATGACTTGGATGGATGGTGGCATTCGCCCCTCTCACCCAGACATCATTCCTGCAGACCACGACTTGGGAGGTGCAAATTCCGCCAATGGGGTCATGATGATCGGTGAAAAAGGGATCATCACGCACAACATCAACGACAGCTCCCCACTGATGCCGAAGCTATACCTCTACGACGGCACCCAGGAATTTGGTCCTGATCGCTTAGAAAGCACCGAACCAGAATATGGCCACCAACGCAAGTGGGTGGATGCCTGCAAAGCTGGTTTTGGTTCCACCGAACACAAAGGCTTGACATCCTCCTTCGACTATGCAGGTCCTATGACTGAAACAGTGTTGATGGGTAATTTGGCCATTCGCAGTTTTATGCTTCGAAGACCCAATAGCAAGGGACAGCAAGAATTCTTTGGCCGCAGAAAGTTGCTCTGGGACGGAGAAAACATGCGCATCACCAACTTGGAGGAAGCCAACCAGTTTGTTGGCCGAACCTATAGAGCTGGCTTTGAGGTTTAAATCTCAAAAACCAATCAAATTTAACCGTGAGACAAGTGCTCACGGTTTTTTTATGCGTATTTTCATCCCTTCCTTTCGTAATAATTCAGCCCATGAAGGCACTATTAATTGAATCTTTTTCCCAAGCTCCTCGGGTTACCCAAGTAGTAGACCCCGAAACACCAGATCAGGGCATCCTACTAGAGGTAAAGGCGACAGGCCTTTGCCGAAGTGATTGGCACGGATGGATGGGACATGATCCCGACATCGTACTGCCGCACGTTCCAGGACATGAATTTGCCGGAATCATCCGTGAGCTGGGCAAAGGAGTCCGCAATTGGAAAGTCGGAGATCGGGTCACCGTTCCTTTTGTCTGTGCCTGTGGAAGCTGCCTAACTTGCCAAACTGGGAATCAACAAATTTGCGACGACCAATATCAGCCTGGATTTACGCATTGGGGCTCTTTTGCACAATATGTGGCTGTACATCGCGCAGAAACTAATCTGATTAAACTCCCGGACTCCGTTAGTTTTGAGGCTGCTGCAAGTTTGGGATGCCGATTTGCAACCTCATTTCGTGCGGTAGTTGCACAGGGTAAAGTGAGTGGAGGACAATTGGTGGCTGTGCATGGATGTGGAGGGGTAGGTTTATCTGCTGTAATGATCGCTGCTGCGCAAGGAGCCACAGTCATTGCAGTGGACATCGATGGAGAGAAATTGGCACTGGCCAAGGCAGTGGGAGCCACCTATTTGATAGATGCCTCTATTCAATCAGATGTCACGGCACAAATTCTAGAACTCAGCAAGGGAGGGGTCCATGTATCCATCGACGCCTTGGGAAGTAAAGTGACCTGCTACAACTCGATCTCTTGTTTGCGGAAGCGAGGAAAACACATCCAAGTTGGGCTAATGGCAGGAAGCGAAGCCAATCCACCAGTTCCTATGCATCTCGTGATTGCCAAGGAACTAGAAATTATTGGGAGCCATGGCATGCAAGCACATGCCTATCCCGAAATGATGCAGCTAATTTTGGAACATAAAATCGCTCCAGAGCAATTGATTGGAAGGAGAATTTCACTAGAATCCGCCGCAGAAGCCTTGATGCGCATGAACACTTTTGAAGAAAAAGGGATGGCAATGATTACACAATTTTAAAAGGGCAAAGAATCAATGGAAAAAAATAGAAAACGCTGGCTGATCCAGTCCGTGGCAGGATTACTGCTCACAGGGACAGGATTATCGATTTGCATTCATGCAGGAGTGGAAAAATTAGGAGGAGCAGATTGGTTTTGGACCGGAACCTTAGGCCTCGTGATTTTCCAGGCTGGATTGAGCCTGGTGATTGATGGGGCTCGGTACCGATAAGTTCAAATATGCCAAAAAAAAGATTTTCAAAGACTTTTTTTGTTTTAGTAAACTTTACAAAAAAGCAACACTTCTTTCATTGATTGCTATTTTTTAGTAACTTGTTTACTGTGTTAAACCTTTTGCACCAACTAAAGTCCAAGGAAAAAACCAAAAAACACATGATCAAGAAAATCACCTTCGCCGTAATCGTAATCCTAGTAGCTATCCAGTTTATTCCCATGGAAAAAAATGAATCGGGAACCACCGATTTTGACCTTACCACAAACTACCAAGTTCCCGAACATGTCGCTACAATTATGAAAGGAGCTTGCAACGATTGCCACAGCAACACCTCCACGTATCCTTGGTACAGCAACATTCAGCCTGTAGGCTTTTGGCTCAACCATCACATCGACGAAGGTAAAGGGCATTTAAACTTTTCACAATTTACCTCGCTTCCCCTTCGTGTGCAAAATCATAAGTTTGAAGAAATTGTAGAAATGGTTGAAAGCAAAGAAATGCCACTTCCATCCTACACCTATTTTGGGCTACATCCTGAAGCAAACCTTTCTGATGCAGACCGAAAAGTATTGGTAGATTTGGCCAAAGAGCAAATGGCCCTACTTGCCTCCACCTATCCAGCAGACAGCTTAAAAATGAAACCAAGACCTGCTCCTGCTCAATAAAGACCTTACTTTTAACTAGACTGGCATCGAAAAATGCCAGTCCATTTTTTTATACTACCCTTCTACCATGAAAAAATTTAAAGATACAGCTGTTCGATGGGGAGTAATTGGAGTTGGAAAGGTCTGTGAACTAAAGTCCGCGCCTGCGATGAATACCATCCCACACAGCAAGCTGGTAGCAGTCATGCGGAGAGATGCCGCCAAAGCGGAGGACTATGCGCTTCGCCACGAGGTTCCCAAATGGTACTGCAAAGCTACAAACTTAATTCAGGATCCTGAGGTCAATGCCATTTACATTGCTACACCACCCCATGTCCACTTGGAACTCACCCAGCTGGCAGCCGCTGCAGGAAAACCAGTCTACGTAGAAAAGCCAATGGCCAGAACCTACGCAGAGTGCCTACAAATGATTCAAGCATGTGAGCAAAAAGGCGTGCCTTTGTTTGTAGCGTACTACCGAAGGAAGTTGCCTCATTTTTTGAAAATCAAAGAGCTATTGGACCAAGGTGAGATTGGGGCCCTTCGGACGGTACACATCAACTTGAAACAAGTTCTTACACCGAATTTGGTGAGCCAAACCGAAACCAATTGGCGCGTAATTCCTGAAATCGCAGGCGGTGGGTATTTTTATGACCTTGCGTCCCATCAACTGGATTTATTGGACTTCTTTTTTGGAAAAATTACCCATGCAGCTGGCTTTTCTACTAACCAAGCGAAGGATTATGCTGCGGAAGATCTGGTCACAGGTAGTTTTGTCTTTGAAAACGGGGTAATTGGAACAGGAAATTGGTGCTTTACAACCTCAACTGCTTCGGAAATTGACGAAATCGTAATTGACGGATCTAAAGGGCAAATTCGTTTTCCTACATTTGGAGAAGGAGCATTTACCCTGCTGAGACCAAATCAAAAACCGCTTCGTTTTCACTTGGAACTGCCTAAGCACATCCAGCGCCCACTGATCCAAAGTATTGTAGAGGAATTACTTGGAAATGGAAGTTGTCCAAGCACTGGGATTACTGCTGCACGGACCAACTGGGTACTAGAGGAAATCGTTAAAAACAGGATTTAAAAGAGTTCAACCAACGAAATATGCGTGAAAGAAACCTAACTCTAGAAAACTATTTGGATTACCATTACTTACACCGAAGCAACTGGCTGAGAGCGGCGGTATTGGGTGCCAACGATGGAATTATCTCCATCTCAAGTCTTGCCATCGGAATAGCAGCAGCGAGCACCACCCGTGAACCCACAGTATTGGCAACCGTGGCTGGCTTAGTGGCTGGTGCTTTGTCGATGGCTGCAGGGGAATACGTGTCCGTCAGCTCCCAAACAGACATTGAAAAGGCAGATAAAAACCGAGAAATCACGGAACTTCAGGATTATCCCGAGCAAGAGTTGGCTGTATTGGCACAGATTTACGAAAAGCGAGGGTTAAAAAAAGAAACCGCTAGGCAGGTAGCACTTGAACTAACAGCAAAAGATGCCTTAGGTGCACACTTGCGCGATGAATTGGGAATCAATGAAATGAACCAAGCAAACCCGATTCAGGCTGCTTTCGCATCCGGTGCCTCGTTTACAGTAGGTGGCATTTTACCTTTGCTTCTGGTGCTTTTGGCTCCTGTCACAGGAATGGAATACTGGCTCTATGGTTTTACCTTACTTTTTCTTATTCTACTAGGAGCCGCATCCGCAAAAGCAGGCGGATCCAGCTTAAGCAAAGCCATTTGGCGGATTACGCTCTGGGGAACCCTAGCCATGGGACTTTCTGCGGGAGTAGGCTACTTGTTTGGAGTTAACGTATAACCACTATCCCTTAAAAAAATGAAGGTTAGCCCGATTAGCAAACAAGAAATCCCAAGAGGAGAAGAAATCAAAGGGCAAGACCTTCGAGAAGGAATCTTCAACTTGATACAAAGCCAGTTTCCAGCCTTTACCAAGGATGATTACATTTCAAACAGTGAACTAAACCTGTATAGAAGGTTGTATCTCACCTCACTAATCCTACAGGAAAAGGGAGAACTCGCGGCAATTGATCAGGAGGTAATGGAAGCAATCAAAAATAATTCCATCCTTTCAGAAAATATTCAAGAGCAGAAGGAAGGCAAACTTACGTTTGGACAAAAACTTGCTGATCAAGTGGCTGCCTTTGGTGGGAGTTGGTTTTTTATAATCAGCTTTTTTTCTTTTATCCTCGGCTGGATAGGAATAAATACGTGGTTATTAGTGACCAGACCCTTTGACCCATTCCCATTTATCCTACTCAATCTGATTCTTTCCTGTTTGGCAGCTATCCAAGCTCCCATTATCATGATGAGCCAAAATAGACAAGAACAAAAAGACCGAAATAGGAGTGAACAAGACTACAAAATCAATTTAAAGGCTGAGCTTGAGATTAAGATCCTCAGTGAAAAAATTGACCATTTATTGGTTCATCACAACAAAAAATTATTGGAAATTCAGGAAGTTCAAACCGATTACTTGGAGGACTTGATCAAAGCAATCAAAAACCCCGATCGAAAAATAGGCTCCTAACGGAATCCCATTAAACTCCTATCTTTTCAGAATAAGTCCATTCAATTCCTTTTTCATTCACGCTACATTTTTTCGGGTTTTTCTTAGATTTAAGACCTACTAATGTTTAGCCTTTATGAAACGGATTTTTCTAGTTCTTTTTCTCTTTGGTTCGCTTACTGCGAATTCCCAAACCTTTGACTCTTCCCTACCCCTCAAATACCGAAATATTGGACCATTCCGAGGAGGAAGGTCGGTAGCTGCTTCAGGGGTAGTTCAAGACCCACTCACCTATTACTTTGGAACTACGGGTGGAGGACTTTGGAAAACTAGTGACGCAGGCCAACATTGGGAAAATATTTCCGATGGATTTTTTACAACTAGCTCCATTGGTGCAGTAGCGGTAGCCGAAAGCAATCCCAGCATCATCTATGTAGGAATGGGTGAACATGCGCCCAGAGGTGTCATGACCTCCTATGGGGACGGCATGTACAAATCCACCGATGCTGGAAAGACTTGGAAAAAATTGGGCTTGGAGAAGACCCAACACATTTCTCGAATTCAAATCCACCCTAGTAACCCAGATGTACTTTATGTGGCCGCCCAGGGAGCTCTCCATGCGCCAAATGAGGACCGTGGGGTATACAAAAGTATGGATGGAGGCCTGACTTGGGAAAAAATTCTATTTGTTGATCAAATGACAGGCGCTGTGGAACTGTCCATGGACATGAACTACCCAGAAATCCTTTATGCCGCCATGTGGGAACACCAGCGCTTTCCTTGGCAAGTGAAGTCTGGAGGCCCTGGATCGGGATTGTACAAATCCACTGACGCTGGTAAAACCTGGAAGAAAATTCACAAAGGCCTACCAGAAGAAAAAGGGAAAATGGCCATCTCCGTTTCTAGAGCAAATTCCAACAAGGTTTATGCCTTGATTGAAAGCAATACCGAGAAAGATTTGGGAGGACTATTTGTATCCGAGGATTCAGGCGAGAGCTGGTCCCTGATCAACAAGAGCAACCGATTGACGCAGCGCGCTTGGTACTACATCGAAGTCTTTGCCGACCCAGTCAATGAACATAAAGTATATGTACAAAGCGCTCCATTCCTAGTGTCGATTGATGGAGGAAAAACATTTGAGGATATCCAAGGCCCCCATGGAGATTACCATGACTTATGGATCAACCCCAAAAACCCCAATAACCTACTCCTTGCCGATGACGGAGGAGGGTCCATCTCCTTCAATGGAGGCAAGAGTTGGTCTACTCAGAGCAACATGCCTACGGCCCAGTTTTACCGAATTAATGTAGATAACCAGTTTCCCTACCGCATCTATGGCGGACAGCAAGACAACACTTCCGTTGTGATCTCTAGCATAGGCCTAGGCCGAGGTGGAATTACTCAGGAGCATTGGAACTATTCTGCAGGTGGTGAATCTGCCTTCCTAGCTTTTGATCCCAATGATCCCCGCTACGTGCTAGGTGGCAGCTATCAAGGCACCATTGAGGTCTTGGATATGGAGACACAAGGCTCCACCAATATCATGGCTGCTCCCATCCAATACCTTGGCATGGATGCGAAGGACATGAAGTATCGATACAACTGGAACGCACCAATCATCTGGTCCCAGCATGAACCAAACACCTACTATCATGGCGCGCAGCTACTCTTGAAAACCCAAGATTGGGGTAAAACTTGGAAGGAGGTTTCTCCAGACCTCACCCGCAATGAAAAGTCCAAGCAAGGCAAAGGAGGTGTTCCCTTCACCAACGAAGCTGTGGGAGCCGAAAACTACGGCACCCTTGCTTACGTCATCGAAAGCCCACATGCAGCGGGTACGATTTGGACTGGAAGTGACGACGGCCTCGTCCAACTGACCCGAGATGGTGGAAAAAATTGGACCAATGTCACTCCTAAGGACCTTAAAGAATGCTTGATCAATGAAATCGAGGTTTCTCCTCATGATCCTGCAACGGCCTACATCGCGACCACCCGCTACAAATTCAACGATTATACACCTGCGATCTACAAGACTACAGATTATGGAAAAACCTGGACCAACATTTCTAAAGGGATTCCTTACGGTGCCTTCACTCGGGTAGTTCGAGAAGATACGAAGCTGAAAAATCTGCTTTTTGCGGGCACCGAACAAGGCATGTACCTCTCCAAGGATGGAGGCCTCAATTGGGTGAGTTTTCAACTCAACCTTCCCGTCACTCCGATTACAGACCTCAAAGTAGCGCATGATGACCTAATCGTGGCTACGGCTGGTAGATCCTACTGGATTTTGGATGAACTCAATGCCGTGCGGGAAATAAAAGCTAGCGTGGAAAAAGTTAGCCTTTACACCCCAGAAAAAGCGATTTTAGGCAATTGGTATTCTTCCATGAATGGGGGGAACTTAGATGGATATACGGGAACCAACCCTTTCCAAGGCCAAAACCCAGCCTCTGGAATGGTGATTTACTACCAGCTGCCGCAAACTTTTGCGGATAGCACCGAATTGACATTGGAAATTCACGATGCCCAAGGAAATCTCGTACGGAAAATCAGTTCAAAAAGAAATCCTGACTTTCAATCTTACGATGGAGGACCATCCCCGGACCCTACACTTTCTACCCGAAAAGGAGTCAATCGATTTGTTTGGGATCTGCGCCACCCAACCGTGCCTGGCATACCTACCGCCTACATCGAGTCTAGCTTCCGAGGCCATAAAGCCATCCCAGGAACCTACACTTTAAAGTTAAGTGCTGCTGGATTTACGGCAGAATCAAAGGGTGAAATTCAGGATGTTCCAGGAAGTAAGTTGACCGCATCTGATTTCCAAGCCTATCACCAATGGATGAGTACTTTGGAAGGAGAAGTAACGCAAATGCATCAGCTCGTCAATACCGCCAAAGGATACCAGGATCAATTGAAAGACTTGGTGGGGCGCTTGGATGGTAAACCAGAATTCCAGGAAGTGAAAGTAGCTGCTCAGGCCCTCATCAAAGAATTGACGACCTGGGACGAGTCCATGGTGCAGCGCAAATCCACAGCATACGACGACGTGGAGAACTTTCCCAACAAGTTTACTGCCAACTTCCTATTCATGATGAACCATGGAGAGAGCAGTATTCCAAGCATCAACGAAGGGACCAAAGCACGGCATGCCGAGTTGCTAGAGCAATGGAAGCCACTGGAGGCAGAGGGCAAGCGTTTGGTAGAAAAAGCAATCCCAACATTCAATGCACTCGCCAAAGAAAAAGGAGTGGGTGTGCTGTTTTTGAAATAAACTATTTTGATTATCCGCAATGATATCAATAGCTCAGCTCGCCTATTTAAAACTGCGGAAAATCGTCCACAGACGACGGTCCACAGACGACAGCCCACTAATTGAACCTCAAACCTTTTTTTCTCTGGTTAGTGGTGAAAAAGCGGATAATCAGATAAACTAGTATCCCTAATTCAACTAGCAGCTGGAATCAGGTGATTTCTGATTCCAGCTGCGAACTCAAATTCTACCGAAGATCCGCAAACCGAAACGCATGCGACACCTCCCTTTTTTATTCGCTTTATTGATTTTTGGAGCCTGCAATTCAAAAGCTCCTTCCCAAAATGAAGGAGATGCTTTGTCAATATCCGATTCCATTTTTACCACACCCCTATGCAAAGTATTTGAGATTCCAGCGCCAAGTGAAGCTGCATTAGCAAACTATACCAAAGCCAAAAAGGAGTACGAAGCCAATCCTAAAGATGTAGAGGCACTTATTTGGTACGGGCGAAGAACTGCCTACTTGGGACAATACAAACAAGCAATAGCTATCTACACGGAAGGAATCACGAATTCCCCCCAGGATGCTCGCCTGTATCGGCACCGGGGTCACCGCTACATCAGTATTCGGGAGTACGATAAAGCCATTGCAGATTTAGAAAAAGCAGCATCCCTGATCCAAGGCACAGCAGATCAGATTGAGCCAGACGGTTTACCGAATGCACAAAATATACCCTTAAGTTCACTCCATAGCAATGTCTGGTACCACCTCGGGCTTGCCTATTACCTCACACACCAGTACGAAAAAGCCTACCAAGCCTACCTCAAGTGCAGAGACAGTGGCTCCAACTATGACAATATCGTGTCCAGTACCCACTGGTTGTTCATGATCCAGCAGCGATTGGAAAATCCTAAAAAAGCAGATTCCCTACTAGCCCCAATTCAACGCGAGGGGATTGTGATCGAAAACCAGGCCTATGCAGACCTCTGTGGCTTGTACAAAGGCTGGATATCGGCAGATTCTCTTGCAGAAAAGGGCGCGGGCAGTCCTTCTCAAGACGCGATGCGCTATGGACTTGCCAACTGGCATTTGTATCATGGAGACACCGCCCAAGCTCGGCAGTTGATGGAAGGCTTGATGGAGGAAAAAGCATTCACTTCCTTTGGCTATTTGGCTGCTGAGAGTGACCTACTCTATTATTTTTCAAAAGACAAGTAGTAGGCGTTTTCGCAGCTATCAAGTAGTCACATGAGAGGCCTTGATACTCAATACCGCTCTATCGGTGTTAAAAATCAAAGTTTCGGTAGTTCCAATTTGGTAACTGGGCATTCCCTTGCGCGATGCAGATGCCAAGGCTACAATTGCGATCCCCTTAGCCACACAAAACGAATGAATACCAGCTACAACATTGGTGTTATTGACCACATGGCTGTGTAAAATAACTTCTTCATTGCCTTTAGAGAAGGATGCCATATCCCGTTCTGCTTCATTGGTATTCACAAAATGGGCTGGTGTATTGACATAAACCAAATGAAGGGAGGCGCTAAACAATTTGACAAAAGGGATAAACATATCGAAAACTTGTTTGGCTGATCCAGTAAAGAGGGAAGCAAAAGCCAATTTTCGAAACGCATTGCCATCTAAAGCTTTTTTAACTGCCAATACAGGACATGGAGCGTTTCTTAGCACATTTTGTAGCGTTGAACCGATAAATTTACCCTCGGTAAAGCCTTTTCCATAAGCCCCCAAGACCACCAAATCTACCTGCTGCG
>JACCDO010398745.1_pt1 | contig 40567 bp, 39 predicted proteins | sample 7446101 | NCBI WGS metagenome assembly JACCDO01 (sample SAMN15323440, study PRJNA562643) | freshwater metagenome | isolation source: river surface water | place: USA:Blue River Watershed | collected 2017-08-16 | reverse complement strand
TGTCATTTGATACAGATTTTTTTTAAACTTTGTTAATTTAAAAAAAATTGAATTTTTAAATCAATATTACTATTATTAATATTGTAATGTCTACTTATAATTTTGAACAAATGGTTGAAGAAGCTTACCAATTACTGAATCCTTCAGATTCTGGTGATTTACTTATATTACCCGATATCACTCTTGATATTGGAACAACACGTTTACATTGGAAGAATGTTAAGGCATACCTCCAAGTCATTCGCCGCCATCCAGACTATTTTATGGACTTTTTAAAGCATGAACTTCCCAGTAAAGAAATTAACTGGTTTTCTGCTTCAAAATCCGATGGCCTAATCATTCATGGTAAAAAGCAAAAGAAAGCAGAAATTACTGAGCTTGCAAGGAAGTTCGTAAGCACCTGTGTTGTTTGCTCCACATGTAAAAAGCCAAATACTGAAATGGAAAAGATGAATTCCAAATATTACGAAATTAATTGTTTGGATTGTGGTGCCAAAAAGACACTTACATATTAGTTTATTAAAATTGATTAGGTGTTTAATTTATTTAATTTATTTGTTTAGCAACTGGAAACAATTTTAGCAATGAATATTGTTGTAATTATAAATCCAAGTTTCATGTGTAACATTGTAAAAAACTTGGCGCACTTGGTTTGAGGTACAATATCATACCCAAGAGAAAAGAATAGGGTATTTGCGTAATAAACAAAGTCAAAATATTCAATTGGTTTTGCATTTGGTTTTTCTTGATGGTGAATGTTTTTAAATGATTTTGAATCATTCAAATATAACCGATAGTATCCAACAGATGCTACCAAGTTAATTACCAAAATTATTATAATAATTTCCGTAATTAGTCCTGGTGGTATTTTACTTATTTTATCAAGTATGTGGGACGAGTCAAGTGTTTCTAACAAACTCATAATTTATTTTATAATATTATAATGTTATAAAATAATTTTGTCAAATTATAAAATCAAACAACACAATTTACTGGATTTGTCAATCGATACGTAAGATGAATCTTCTGATTCTGTTGAAAAATAGTCGCGAAAACTTATTTCATAAAGTGTATCGGTTGTACTGTTGGTGTCAATTAAGTTATCAGAGTCATCGGTTAGAATTACTGGTGTTATGTTAATATTTCTAACTAATAGAGAGTCTGAATCTAAGCTATAGGTTCTTTTATTAGAATCGGATGAACTTGACCTGGTACTCCCGCCGCGAAGTGCTAAAACCATATGTAATGTTGAACCTGGTTCCAATTTTGTTTCTGATACTTTAGCTTCATTTTTTAAAAGTACTCCATTAAAAATTAATCTTTGTTGGTCGGGTCCAATTCCTTCCATTTCTTGAACTTTTTCTTTTACTTGGGTAATAGTGCATGTGGGTTCAACATACACGTTAATTATTCTACCTGTTAATGATTTAATATTGATGTTCATTAAATTAATAATTGTTATCCTATTTATAAAAAAATTTCAATTTTTACATTGTGGGCCTTTTCTTAGCATTTTTTTGAGCTTTTCTTTGAACCCTTCTTAGAGCTTTTTTTTGAAGCTTTCTTAGAGCCTTTCTTTTTCCCGCCACGTAGGCAAAGAACCATTTCTAGAGTATTAATAGATTTAATTTCATTAACTTGATTAGTCATAACTTAAATATATGTCTTAAGAATTAAAATAAACAAACATCAATTTTTACTTCATAGAGCTTTTCTTGGAACCTTTCTTAGAAGTTTTTTTAGAAGTTTTTTTAGAAGCTTTCTTAGCACCACCACGTAGGCAAAGAACCATTTCTAGAGTATCAATAGATTTAATTTCATTAACTTGATTAGTCATAACTTAAATATAATGTCTTAAGAATTAAAATAAACAAACATAAATTTTTTATTTGAGTGACCAAACTGTGTTTTTATTTGAGTGACCAAACTGTGTTTTTATCAATTTATAATAAAAATTTATTAATTTGAAATTTAAAAGAAATAAATCATAATCTAAATATAATTATAAATTAAAAATATTTAGATTTTTTACATCATTCCACCTCTAAGACGAAGAACTAAATGCAGGGTACTTTCCTTTTGGATGTTGTAATCTTGGAGAGTACGACCGTCCTCAAGTTGCTTACCTGCAAAGATGAGACGTTGTTGGTCAGGAGGAATGCCCTCCTTATCTTGGATTTTAGCCTTGACGGATTCAATGGTGTCAGCGGATTCGACATCAAGAGTAATGGTCTTACCAGTTAGAGTCTTGATAAATACTTGCATTCCACCTCTAAGACGAAGAACTAAATGCAGGGTACTTTCCTTTTGGATGTTGTAATCTTGGAGAGTACGACCGTCTTCTAGTTGCTTACCTGCAAAGATAAGACGTTGTTGGTCAGGAGGAATGCCCTCCTTATCTTGAATCTTTGCTTTTACAGATTCAATGGTGTCAGCGGATTCGACATCAAGGGTAATGGTTTTACCAGTTAGAGTCTTGATAAATACTTGCATTCCACCTCTAAGACGAAGAACTAAATGCAGGGTACTTTCCTTTTGGATGTTGTAATCTTGGAGAGTACGACCGTCCTCAAGTTGTTTTCCTGCAAAGATGAGACGTTGTTGGTCAGGGGGAATTCCTTCCTTATCCTGAATTTTGGCCTTGACGGAATCGATGGTGTCAGCGGGTTCGACGTCAAGAGTAATAGTTTTTCCAGTTAAAGTCTTAATAAATACTTGCATTGCAATATATAACAATTGGATTTCAATAAATTAAAATTTCAATTTTTTTTATATGTGCAATTCATATACAGGGTACCATTTACTATAGTATTGATGGGTATTTCTATGAAGCTTTAATAAAATATTGATAAATAATTGGATTAGGCCAAATATATATTAGTTTTATAAGGCATATCACATGAGCACACATAGAAGCCAGACGTGTATATCATGTAAATGTTCAAAACCTGTATGTCATTTTGGGTTAATTGGTGGACGGAGAAGAAACAAGTGTATTAAATGTGTTTCCACAACCACTAGTACAAGTACTCAGGTTTATCAACGTCCAAAGTCTGGTACCAAATATTGTATTGGATGTTGTGAAGTATACGACATATCAAATTTCCAATCTGACCCTAAAGATACAACAGGACTGAATACTTACTGTTACAACTGCAAACCCCATTTGCTTACCGGGATATTTAAGCCGCAATCCGAATTAGATAAGTCCAACCAAACTTTTTTTTCCAAGTTGTTTAATGCTTTGGGCTTTAAACAATGTGTTAGTACAAGTCCAGAACCTAATTTAGAACCAAATCCCAACCCCAACCCCAACCCAAACCCAGTCAAAAAAAAATCTCAAAGTTATATTGTTTTAAAATTATTACATGGATTCAATTAAACATGTAACTATCAATTAAATTAATTTTATAATAGTAAATTAATTTAATTAATAAATGAGTATTCATCTGGAAGTACTTTTTTGTGACCAGGTATGGCACTACTTGTTTCACTTCCCATTATTTTTTGTGTTTCTTTATAAGCAATCAGTGCACTACCAACATCAACATCTTTTGCTTCTAAATATTTAGCTTTATATTTATAATATTTTTTGGTCGCAATATGCAACTTCATTTCTAATGCAAGTACATCTTGAGGTTTTTCATTATTTGGATTTTCATCAAAACTAATTGATTCTTTATTCCATGTTAAGTGTTTTGCTAAAAATCCTAAATTTATATTTGTTCTCAAATTTGGAAAACATTCTCGTATTTTTATATTAATTCTATTTGAATCTAAAACCAATTTATTATTAGCATTACAAAATTCAATAAATTTAATATATGTTTGTTCTTTTGTATTTTGCTCAGTAATGTTAAAAAGCAAAAATATCATTTGGCCAATTTTTGATAAATCATCCGCTGATAAAGATATTGGTACATGATATAATTGAATTATTTTTTCTGAAATAAATTTGGTCCACTTTTCAAAATCTTTTTCTTTACGCAAATATCTATACATTTCAAATGGATTTTCAATAACTTTCTTAATTCTTACATCAAAGTTTTCAGGAATAATATTTTTATTTAGTTTATCCTGATAATAAAGAATTTGATCGTTTTTATAAAACACATTTAAATAATTTAACTTTTTTGGTAAATTTGACCATGTTAATTTATTTGTTATATCAATAAGTAACAAGTTTGTTGATACAATATTTTTAAATTTCAAAAAATTTGCCTGAGATGTTAAGCTTCTAAATAAACCAACCGATAAACAAGGTGTATCATAAAAAAATAGTTTTATTAGGTTTTTGTGTAAATAATCACTATAAAACTTTTGATTATATGTGATGGCATCAAAATCATTATTAATTACTTGACTCATAACTTTTAATAAATTAATATAAAGATTTTTAAGCTTGATTGGAATAATGGAATTAACGTTTGGATGTAAAATTTCATTGGAAAAGTTGGAAAATCCATTAGTTTTTGTGTTAATCAAAATTTGTTTATAGTTATATAAACTAAAATATAATAAATTATCAAATACTGTATCCATATCGTGTCTGTTTGTTTTAAGAGGATAATTATAATTATCAAATAATATTCCTAGTATTTCGTATGGTTTTGGGTCATCAGGTTGGGAATATTTTTTAGTTATATATTCAAAAAATGCATTATTATATGAGTTTGACTTTAAAATTTCCATATCATTAATAAATCCATTTGTGTTTTCAAAAATGCTTTGAAATACTAACAAGTTACTTAATTTGTTATCTTTTTGATAATATTCTAAAATTTTATTTGCATGTACTTGTTCAACACCCAATAAATTTTTAATTACTTCTTCTGTAAATTCATTATTTATAAAAGTTTGATATATAATATAATTTTTATTAATGTTTAATAGAGGATGGTAGTAATACCATTTGTAATTCTCAAATAATATATTTTTGGTTTCATTTAAACTAATGATGTTTTTATTAATTTTCTTAACATAGATTTTAATTACTTTATTTGTATTGGTTGTGTTTGCTTCTGATGTTACTATTTGTGAATCATTATGATTTGACAATTCATTTTTGTTAACAACAATATAATAGTATGAATTTGGCTTAATTTCAGAAAGTTTTAGCGATTCTAAAAAATTGGTTCCAATGTATTCATTAAAACACATTGATTGTTCCATTGTGCTATTAATTATTTTATATCTAACGTTTCTAATTTGATTTGAAATTGTTAGAATTTTTTTACCCAAACTGTGTTTTTGTGCAATTTCTTTTAAATTTTTGTTTGATAGCATTGGATATTTAATTAAAATATAAATAATACAAAGCTTAATTAAGTTGATATCAAACCAAAAATTACTAATGAATTCACCCAAGTCAAAGGGTTCTGTTTTTAAATTTTCAAGCCCAAATACATTTGGATAAATTTCATTTAGTGTTTTTATTAAATTAAAATTCTTAAATTGTTCTGAGTTTAAGTCATCAAAATTAATAAAACTATATCCAAAATTAGTTAATATTTGAGATTCTAAACATTTAAAAAAATCTAAGTCATTATCTATTTTAAAATTATAACTTGATAATATCATAAAAGGGTGTAATATTTTTTTATTGATTATATTTAGTTGTAGTGGAAAACATATTCCAATATAGTCAAGACCATTAAATTGGTTATAAACAGGAACTTTAATTATACTTTCTTTATTATCACAAGAAGTAACTAAAATTTTATTGTCGTATTGATTGATTGAAAATTTATTAAAAATAATTTTCCCATCAACACAAATCTGTAATTTTGCTATCATTATTATATTTAAAATAAAACTATTTTCTTAAATCAAAACTAGAAAATTAATGGGATTCAGAAACTGTTTTATAAACAATTTTCTTATAACCGTCCCAATCATTTCTCCACATTACTGATGCGTCAACATTAGCTGGAGATTCAAAATTTGGATTAGACAACATTGACAAAATACTCATTAATACAGAATTTACACTATGTGATGGGTTCCATCTTTCAGATATGTCTTCATAACCCCACTCGTCTTTCCCCTCGTGTAAAATGCTGATACAAACTTTACCATCTTTATAAATATTTGGATGATATAAATTTGTAACGAATTTAAATTCAGGAGCTTTATTTGGATAATCTTGTGAAAACTTAAATTGACATTTAAAGATTCCTCCTTCAAATGGTGAATCAGGGGGTCCAATTAAAAGTACATTCCAAGAATAAAAATTCTTTGGGTCTGGTTCCACAGTATAAAAATAGTTAGGTTCAACTGTAAGTTGCTTAAATTCAGCTTGTAGTCTTTTTAAGGCCATTGAATATTAGAAGATTGATAATAATGTTTTTATTTATCAAATTTTTTTGATTTTTTAAATTAATTGTTTTTGACAACCCCAAAAGGGCTCAGACCTGAATTCAAGTCCAAGATCAGATACTAGGGAGTTGCTAGTTCTGAAGAGGGAGAACTTATCGTGTTTCTCATCCGACGGTTGACTTGCTGCTGCTCAAGAATCCGTACCAATCTCCGTCATTTGTGCCCGACCACTTTAGGCTTCCTCCGGCTCATCAACGTGGACAACACTTGGAACGCAATCATCGCAATCAGCACATGTTTCCACAATGTTGGCTACGAATTCGGTCTTGCCCTTGGCCTTTTTGATGTCGCTACGCACACGACCCCAGCAGTGGTCAAACGAGCACTTGTCCCGCTTGCATCGCATACCCTCCCATGGGCGCTCGTAGCGACACAAACCTACAGGCAAGTTGGTGATGTCATCAAAGTAGGTTTGAGACATCAAGATGTGGTTGAACCCGCATCCGCCATTCTTGCCATGACATTCGGAACCGTGCTTGCACTGGTACTCGAGCCACCACTTGAAATGGGCACTCTTAAGGTGTTCATCCCTTTCTGCAGCAGTTTTGAAGTGACGCGGCTTGCCACCATTCTCGGGATGCTCGCATTCGAAGCAGTGGTGATGAGGGGCGGTTGTGAAGGCATCACAGGGCTTGCAAATGAATGCAAACTTTCCTGGATTCCCATTCAGACCCATTCCCTTGGCAATCTTGGGGTGGGACTTGCGGATGTGTTCAGCGATTTGACGAGGATTCTCGTGAATGCACTGACCACAATGCTCAACTGGGCAAGAAAATGTCTTGGGTCCAGCGGAGGCGGTAGAGGTAATGGTATTATTAGTTGTGTTAACAGTAGACGCCATTAAAAGGTTTAAATTAATGGGCATGTAACAAGTTATTTTTTCAATTTTTTTCAATTTGTAGTAACAAATTTAAAATAATTATATTGAAAACAATTATATCGAATGACAGCCTTGCTCTGTGGCTTTAGCTACGCTAAAGACGCACAATTTTTTTTAATTATATTAAAACAATTTTTTAATATAATTATTATTTTGTTTCGGGTAATACCAAATCTTCATCGGGTTCATCTAAATTACTCATAATTTTCATTCCAACATTTCTACTAAAAATTTGAGGTTTTGCAATAAGTAATAATTCGTCTTTAGCTGTTGTTGCGAAGAAAAATTTTCTTTGGTCTAACATCAAAGCGGCTGGTTCGCATAAGTCAAAACTTAATAATTGTCCTACATTAACCTTTCCCGGAATTTTTTCAGGCACATCACTGGTTGATTTAATAAGAGTATTTAATTCACCAAGTTTTTCAAAACTAGATTTGGAAGAACTTTCCAGTTCTTGTCTAATTAATTTTTTATTTGGATTTGATTTACTGGCATTTGCAAATTGTTCAATTTCATCAATGGCTTTTTGTGGGGTTTCAGGTGTGAAGCCTAATGGAAATACAACTTTAGTAACTTTACCTGTTGCAGGTGCAACATGTGTAAATTGTAATTCTAATGGCACTGGTTTATCATTATATGAGAAATAACTTTTCTTCCAGGATATTTGTGTTAGTCCTTGTGGTTTGTTTCCAATTTCAGCTTTTTGTTCATGTGGTTTTGTCATGTCTTGATATATTTTTGACCCATCATTTACTATGTTATTAGTATTTGAAGAATATGATGCTCTAAATCTTTCATCGCAATAAGGCATGTCAAGTAATTCATATCTTTCACCTTTTTTTAATATTGGTATTTTTGGGATAGGAACATTTGGTAATTTTACATTTTCAAATGGTAATATATCTGTTATTGACGTTTCGTTTTCTTCTGAAAAATCCTCTCTAATTTTTATAAGATAAATTACTAAGATAAATAAAGCAAAATAAACAAGATATTTCATATTCATAATAAATAATTTGAGAAATTTTTTTATCTAAATTAATTTAATTATAAATAATGGCACTTTATTATACAAATCCAGTTGATTATAGTATTTTAGTAAACAATTATATTACAGGAATGAAATCAAAAAATGATTATTTAAAATCAATACAACCTGCAACAAAAAGTAAAAAAACACCTGGTGATAAACTTTTTGATCCGGAAATATTAAAAGCGCATAAATACCGATTAGATTTATCTCATTATACAAAAATTTTAGAAAGCAGTTTGTTATCAGAACAAGAAAGAAAATTTTATTTATTACAAAAATTTATGCTTGAAATGGCTGATGCAGATTATCAACAAGTGTCTGATATTACAACTTTATTTACTATTAATGCTCAACATATTGCTGAACTATTAGCGCATAAAAAAGATGGCAAAGAAAATAAATTAATTTTTTTAGTTCCAAATTCTGAAAAGAGCAAAAGTAACTTTTGGTTGAGTTTATTTTTTATTGAATTAACAAGAGGAATATTAACACCAAACTATTGTATTAATGACACAATACAAATTGATAAAAAATCAATTTATGATTCAACATTTTTTCAAGATAGTTATAATTATATTGTTGTTATAACTGATGATATTTCTTATAGTGGCGAGCAACTTTCTAAAAATACTTTTTTAAGAAATAATCCAAAAATACTTAGTAAGCATACTTTATTTTTTAATCTTGTTGGGTATTCAGAAATTGCTCTTGATAGAATTACAAGGGCAAAAGGGCGTTCAGAGTGCAACTTAGTATTTGCAAGAGGAGCAAAACACCCTTTAAATAAGTTGTCCGCAAAATTTGAGTTTAATGCTGCAACAAATACAAACAATGTCCTTTATCAAAAATCTCTTATAGATTTTACTAGCCCTGCTCAAAAAATCGGAACAAGAATGTTGTCGACTTTACTACTAAATGATGTTTTTTATATAAGTAAAAGTAGTAGTTATAGTAGTTCAAATATTGAGTTTAAATCAAAATTATTTAATTATTACCAATTTTGGGAAACTCCACGTAAAACAGAAAATAATAATGGGTCAATTCAGTATCTTCCAATTAAATATCCTGATGAATATTCAACAGTTGAAAACATGTGTAAATTCTACAGACTTCAAAATGTTGCAATTTTAAGATTTGATAGATTAATTCATTATGTAAATTTACCAGGTCAAACAGATGAGGAAAAATTAGATTGGATTGCAAATAAAATTATTGAAAAAAATTTGTATGATGATACAATAACAAATATTCAAATTAAATATGCGCTAATTGAAAAATTTATAGAAAAATCACAGGGTATAAATACAAGTCCTGATTGGCCAATTCAATTAAATTCATTTGATAATAAATTTATTAGTATTTTTACAAGTGGAGGTGTTCTATCCGGAACTAATGAATTAGATAACATTTTACAAAAATTTAATCATAACTACAATGATAAAAGTTTTAATAACCAATTATTAAATAAGTTTGTAAACTTAAATAATAAAATAAGTAAATTTAATAAAAAACATATGTTAGAATTTGTTATGCCAAAAAGTCAATATCTATTAAAACATTCATCAAAATACTTAATTAAAAATTGTGGAAGTAATGTAAATGAGCCTTATGATAAAACAGTACCCTATTGTAACGTAAATTGTTCACTAAACTTTTATAGATATATTTCATGGGACTAAATAATTATCCCCAAATTTTAACTCTTTCTTCTGGTTTTAAATATAATTTATCTGTTTGCTTTATATTAAATGCCTCATAAAATTCATTAATGTTTCGTACACTTCCATTTACACGAAATATAGGAGGAGAATGTACATCTAATAATATTCTTTGATGAACATCTTCTATTCTACCTTTTGATTTCCAAATATTGGCAAAATTAACAAAAAATTTTTGTTCATCTGTTAAATTTGTTTGATTTGATAATATTGTATAGTTTATTTTTATTCTATTTTTATTCTGTTGACATTGAATGTATTTTTTAAATGCGCGAAAACTTAATGCAAGCCCTCCAATATCTGCAATGTTTTCACCTAGTGTTAGTTCACCATTAACATTTTGTCCATCAATTTGATATTTATTGTATTGATTTATTATTTGTTGTGTTTTTTCTTTATAATGGGTAAAATCTGTTGGTGTCCACCAATTTTTAAGATTTCCATGTGCATCATACTTTGAGCCTTCATCGTCAAATCCATGTGTAATTTCATGACCAATAATCATTCCAAACCCCCCAAAATTATATGCACAATCTTGGTTTGGCGAGAAAAAGGGCTCTTGTAAAATTCCAGCTGGGAAAACAATTTCATTCATGTTTGGTGAATAATATGCATTTACTGAATGTGCATTCATAAACCATAAACTTCTATCTAATGGTTCATACAATTCCATTATATAATATTTGTTATTAAATGTTCTACCATTTATTATGTTTACTAAAACCGGATTGGCTTCAAAAATATCAAGTTCTGAATAATTTTTTTTAACTACACTTGGATAACCAATTTTTGTTCCCATTAAGCTTAATTTTTCTAATGCTTTAATTTTTGTTTCTGGTTCCATCCAATCATTATTTTTTAAGTAATCTTCCAACTCCGACTTTATTAAATAAACTATTTCTTCAGCTAACAACTTTGCTTCGTGCTTAAAATGTTTTTTAGCGTATTCCAACCCAAGAAGTTCTCCAACAACAGTATTTAAGTGTTCTATTGTTCTTTCCCATTGAGGTTTCATTGTTTTTGTTCCTTTTAAAACTTTATTATAAAAATTAAAATATTCTTGTTCAACTTCTTCAGATAAACAATAATAAAATTCCTTAATTAAATTAAAAATAAAATATTGTTTCCATATATCTAAATTAATTGATTTAATTAATTTATTTAAACTCATCATGTATTTTGGGTTTGTTATATTTATTTGTCCAGGTGTTTTATTTACTTTATTGAAAATATTTATAAGGTATGAAAGATTTGGGTTTTTTTCAATAAATTGGGAAAATACTGTTGGATTATTATTTAATTCAGTTGTTCTTTTTTGTACTTGTGTAAAATCTTTTTCGGCCAGTGTCTTTTCCAACTCAAAAATTTCCCTTGAATTTAATTTTATATCAAAAAATAATCCAAACCTTTCAATAAATTCAATATATTTTTCTCTTATGTGTTGTTTTGATTCCAAAAAATAATAATCACGATCTGGTAATCCTAAACCTCCTGGAGATAAATGTAAAATATTCAGTTCTGCATTTGTAAAACTTGACTGAACTGAAAAACTTATTGGAGAACTTATTCCAAACTTTAGATCAAAATCAACTACTAATTCAAATAAATCTTCAATATTTATTCTCGTTTTAATTTGTTCAATCATTTGAATTAAATAATTTAGATTATTAATTGAATTTCTAGATGTGATATCATTAATCTGATTATAAAGTATTCTTACTTTATTTAAATTAATGTTTTCTTTTGAATTAATTGTTTCCAGTATTTTTTTTATTTTTAAGAAATTTTTTTTTTCTAATTCTTGAAATGTTCCCCACCTTTGATAATCATCTGGAATATTAATACTATTAAGCCAACTTTCATTAATAAAATTATAAAAATCGTTACCACAATGTTTTTCATCAGAAAATTTAACAATATCAAAGCTCATTAACATAAAATATATTTTAAATGTTTAATTAAATAAAAAAAGTTTTAAAATATATAATAATAAAAAAATATCTCAAAATAATTATAATATGAAGAAAATTGTTCTTATTTGCATTTTAATTTTATTAATTGCAGTTGTATGTTTAAACAATTGCAAGAATGAAGGATTTGCTAACAGCGAAACAACACAAGAAACAACACAAGAAGCTGAACAAAAAGAAATTAAAGAAATTCTTTGGGAAAATAAACTATTATTACTTGAAGATGTTGTTGAAAATTTACAACAATCGCTAAGTGAATGCGGTGTTAGTAATCTTGGTCTTGATAAAACTGATTTTAGTGTTATTGATTCTAGAAAAAGACTTGTTGAACTTCTCCCTGTAACTAAACTACTTGATAAAGTAACTTATGAACAAGTTCAATGTTTTGTTAGTAAATTCGACCCTGAAAATTATTTAGTTATTGGAAAAACAATATCTACTGTTCCTAAAGTTTTACGTCCAAAAAATATTGTAATAGTTAATGATATGTTATATAATTCCACACCTTATGGTGTTGTTAAATATAAAATCCCATCATTATCCGCTTTTTCAGGTTTGAAATCTTTAAATGCATCAATTGAATGCGGAGTACTAAATGATTTTAATACTTATAACATGTCAACTGAACCAATATTTCATTTGGAAGGTAGAATAATTCAAAAACGCGGTAACCAATTTGTTGATATAAAAAATAACGATAATTATGAAATTACAGACATCAACAGCAAAATTGAATTACTTAATAGAAAAATCATTAACAAAATTCAAACAGAAAAAACCCAAGGTGTTCAAGTACAAAATAAAATTGTTCAGGAAAACAAAATTATTACTGAAGCAATTAAAGCTCAACAAGCTGTAACTGCTGTTCAAGCTAAAGTTGTTGAAAAAATGGTTGATATTGGTGGTTTAATTGAACTTAAAGTAGAAGATCATAAACAACTTAAAAAAATCGATTCAAAAACATTTTTACCAGTTGTTACACCTTCTGTAAAAGCTGAACAAGAAATAAGACCAGAAGTTATTGTCAAAGGTGAAATTGTTTTATCTGATGGTAGAGTTGTAAGCGAAGCACAAGTTAAACAAGAAATTAAACAAGAACTTGCTAGCAAAGGTGTACCTGTTAGTGAACAAGATTTAATTGCAGCCAAAAAATTAGCAGCATTGAAAGCCTTGGAAGAATCTAAAGTAAAATCTGGTCCTGTCATTCAAGCAAAAGATGTTGATATTAGCAAGTTAATTAATACTTTAGTATCTGTTTTTGAATATGATGGTATTATTTATATGACTGATCCTAATGTTGTTAGACCTTTTTCTACATGGGCAAATAAAGTTAATGAACTTTTGGCTAAAAATAAATTACAAATTAAAGGTGTAATACCTCATTTTTATCACCTTAACAATGTTTTTAATTACAGACTTATTTTTATTTTATCAGATGATTTTTATATTTGGGTTAATAAAGAAAATGTTTCAGGAGTTCTTGATATTAAGAAAGAATGGAATATCACATTTAATCCAAATATTCCTGATACTTTACCATGCGATGAACTTAAAATAATTTTAGAACAAATGCAAAAAGCTAATGTAATTACCAAAGAAAAATCAGATTTAATTATTAAAAACTATAGATGTTAAATTAATACTTTACCAGCACGAACTAGTATACTTATGTAATTGTATTGGCAAGTCCTTTTGTTGTGTGGAATCTACAACACCATTGATAAACTTGCAAAAAATATCTTGGGTGTTAACAGACTCAGGATTTGTAAACCTTTTATTAAAAATCATTAAACAAGAATTATTTTTAATTAAAGTTGCCATTCTAGTTCCATCTAGTGACACAACTCGATTAGGTTCAATAGTATGAAGCATAATCATTATTTTTTCCATCGATGTTTTCCTAATCATTGTTTCTCCTGATTTATGTAAAGCTTTTAATATAACCTGAGAATAAATTAGTTTAGGTTGTGGTTTTACTGGAATTATTATTCCTCTTGAACCAATTTGAACTTCTTGCATCCAAGGGTCTATAATATAATTTCCAATATATTCACCCCATTCAATTGATTGGTCTCCCAGATGTTTCAATTTGTTGTGCCAATCAAGACCAAAAACTGAATCTAACAAAGGGAATATTTCATTACGCATTTTTCCTCGTCTCGACCATTTTGGTGTTGTGTCAAGAAAATAAGGAACATTAAATTCATGAGCAAATGCATAAATCATATCTTTCCTGTAAGCTAGAAAAGGTCGGTAAATATTAATTCCATGAATTTTACTTTCTGATTTCATCACTGGCAAGTCTAGCAGATTACCACCTTTCATTGAATTTGTAAAAATGTTTTCAATAATATCATCCTGGTGGTGTCCAACGAAAACCCCACAATCTGGGTCCATTTTATTTTCCTCAATAATTTTTTTATAAGTGCTAAACCGTAAATTTCTTGATTCTTCTTCAAATTCAGATCTGGAACCAGAATCTTCTTTCTTTCTACTTATTCCTTTAACATAGCTAACATAGCTTTTAATGCCAAACATTTTTGTGTAAGCAACTAAAAATTCAGATTCATCTGCTGATTCCTTTCTTAAACCATAATCAACCGATGCCGTGTAAATAGGAAATTTATGGGTTTTTTGTAAGTGAATGAGAATAGCTAGTGTTACCATCGAATCAACACCACCAGACAAACTAACAATTGCTCCCTTTGTATAAACTTGATGTGCTTTACAATATTCATCTAAGCACTTAATCAAGGGACTAGATGAATCTGTTACTGAATCCAAATATGTAGAATCAAACGTGAAATTGCTTGGTCTTTCTAATAAATACTGAAATTTTGTTTGGGATGATTGAAAGGATTTTTTATTTAAATATCCTTCAATACGAGAAATTATTTGTCCAATTAATGTTAACATTAATATAATCGGATATGATAATCCAACTGGTAATTTGTTATTAATTATATTTATTGTTAAGGTTTGAATATTATCCATTAAATAATCTATTATTTAATCAATCATATTTTTTTCAATTTTTCTAGACTTTATCATTATACTTCTATCTCAACTTCTTCATTCTCATCAGATAATAATTTTTCAGTGGCATCATTTATATTAGCCATACCGGGAAATGTTTCAAAATCATATGAATTTAAATTTGTTAAATCAGGTTCTGAATTAGATAATATAATAACATAAGTGTTTTGGATTGTTTTATTTTTATATAGTTCAAAATTATGATCCACATAAGTAAATTTCTCTTTTGGAATCATTCGTAATCCTTTAAAATATTTAGATTCTCTTACACTATTTACAATGGGAAAATCACCATAATCAATGTTTTGTTTTTCTAATTCGTTAGCATAATTGGATTTCATGTAATCTCTTCCAATATTATCCCATATCGGAATTGTTATTATAAAAGTTAAGTTTTCTTTAGTTTTTTCCAAAAAACCAAATAGCTTTTTAATCCCTAAATCAATAATATCTTTCTGGTATGGAGGATTGAAACCAAATGTCCCCTTAATTGGTGTAATATTAAAAAAACTACCAACAGAACCAAAATATTTTTCCAAATCATAATAAATTGAACAGTATCTTGGATATGTACTATTTATAGCCGAAGCAAAACATTCAAAATTTAAATTATAATCTTTTGTCATTGCTTCCATAATATTAGGTAATACAGCTAGTTGGTGATTATTTGAACCAAGCAATTGGTATCTAAAAACAATTGCCCATAAATACTCATCTACTTTACCCTTTGGCCCTGTATATGAATTTACAAGTTTGTCATAAATTTTAACTGGAATCAAAATATTACTTAAAATATTTTGAAGTCTTTTATCCTTTATTGTAAAATAAACAACAATATCTAATTTGTAAAAAGTTGATTCAACATTTAAATTTTTATTTTTTTTAATATTTATCATAGATTTTTTTATTTTATAATTTGATTTGTTTTGTTTATAAATATCCGACTTTGCATATCCAGCTAATAATTCTAATTGATATTTAAAATTTGTTTTTAAATTTGATATCACTTTAGCTATTTTGTCATTTGGATTTGCAATTTTTGAGTCATATTTACAAAAATCTCTTAACGTACTTTCTAATGAACTTGTTTCATTATAATTTGTTGGTAAAAAATAATCTCCTGAAAAATCATATGTGACATACAATGAAAACATCCAGCTTGACAACAAATTTGTTAATGTTCTTGAAAATGATTTTTTAATTGAAAATATTTGAGTTCCAAATTGATTTATACAATCGTTTGTAAACATTTTAATTAGACATGAAAAAAGCTTACCCTTGTATAATTCAATTAGTGGTTCCAATTGTTTTTGTGAATTTTGACTTAGACTTAGAATTAAATGGGTGCTTTTTTCTTTATCAATTTCTATTATTTGATTCATATTAAATGAATATCTAATTCTTTTTTTAAATACATACCATAAAAAAAATCTATCCCTTTATAGGAATAACGTTAATTATGATTAAAAATTCAAATTTAATCAAAATAGTTAACTGTAAAAATAAGGTTTATGATTTTCAAAACAATCTTGAAAGTAATCATACTGTGTTAATTAAAAATTGTGCAAATATAAATATATTTGTTAATTCAAAAATAAACAAAATAATCGTAATTAATTCCAAATTTATTAATCTTAACTTGTTTCAATTAGTAAGTGGAATTGAAGTTGATAAATCAATAGTTTTAGTAAATCCAATAGATAATAACAATTACTTAATCCCAATAATTGAACTCTTTAAATCAACCCTTTACTTGGTTGGAAATATAAATAAATACTTAAACCTTCTTGTTTTAAATGAATTCTCTGATATATTTAATGTCACGGATTAAAACAAACTATAATTTATAACTAGCTGGATTTTATAAAACAAAGGACACATCAGGTCCAGCTAATTAGTTGAGTTGCCAGACTCCTTAGGCATCAAGGTCGGCGCGGCGCTTCATCACACCCATGCAATAGGTGTTTTCATCGCGTCCAGGGAAGAAGCGAATCCATGCCGTAGGGATGAGAGTCTCGTACTTCTCACGAACCTTGTCTTGGAAGATGCGGTTCTCAAAGAAGCGGGTACGAGAGAACTCAAACTTCTCTCCGTCGACCTCGGCAACAACCGAGTCATCATCAAACTTCACCACGAGAGTGCGGCGGTAGTTGATGATGAACGGCATCGAGTTGTTGATGTCGTCACGGACCTTGGGGTGGAGCTGTGCCACGCACTCGGCAACAAGTTGGTCCTGAGCCTTCATGAGAGCCTTGTTCTTGCGCTCACGGTAAGCGACCTGTTCATCGGAAGGCTCCTTTGACTTGGGCTTGTAAGCGGGCTTGCCGGACTTGGCATAACTGGGCTTGGTCTCAGAGGAAGCGTCCTTGGCAACAGGCTTGGTCTCGGATTTGGCAACAGGCTTGGTCTCGGACTTGGCAACAGGCTTGGTCTCGGACTTGGGTGCAGACTTCTTCTTGTACTGCACCTTGGTGAAGCCGTCAGATTCGTCAGCAGCCACAACAGGCTTGGGCTTTGGAGCATTCTTGGGAGCAGTCTTGGAGGTCTCGGTGGCAATCTTTTCAATTGCCTCGTTGGCCTTCTTGAGAGCCTCTTCGGCAGCACGAGCTTGCTTACGCAGCTCCCAAATGTTCACCACTGGCTTTGGCTCAGTAGGAACGGATTCCGAAGTCTCTGAAGTGGATGCATTAGACACCACCTCATCAACGGACGGGGTAATGTCTGTAGCACTGACTGTGTTTTCAACAACCTCAACGGGAGTTGAAACGACAGTTTCGGGCTGAGCAACAGGCTCAACAGGAGACTCAACCTTCTTTGAAGGCTTCTTGCCACTGCGAGAGTTGCTGGTAGAGGTATTCTTATTGTTAGACTTAGTAGAAGTAGACATTACGAGTATAATTAAATCGGCTACTTAGACATTATAAATTTCAATTTTTTTGTTATAATATATATTTATGCTGATTATGAGATTAAATTAAATCCAAGCATTTATATTACACTCAGACAGTATACTAAAATATAACAAACTTGGTTATAAAACAAACAAATATATTACACTTATTCTACAAATAAAATAAATTAACAAATTAATAAATTAACTAAATTAACTAAATTAACTGAATTAAAGGATTAACCCTTAATATAAATGCGGGATTCGTCTATTCCAGTATCTCCAATAAACTTTTTCACATAATCTGCGTGGTCTCCTTGGAGTTGCATTACGCGCTCAACGGAACCCCCATTTATTTCCATTTCTTTCACAGAACCATTGCACCCATTTTTCTTTTTAATGGTCCTCAAATGGTCTTTAATAAGCACATCATCAATGTCCCAGCCGGAAACATATGTGTTTTGCTTTCTTCCTGATTGTTCAACCCAAATATAAATGGGTTTATCAGAGGTATTAGTATTAGAATTATTATTACAATCTTCAAAAGGATTCATTAAATATTATATAAATTATACCTATAAATAAAAAAAATCAATTTTTTTTATGGAAAAATTGCATCGCAGGAACAAGAATTATTAATTCTTGCCCTAGCAGACAATTTTTTTTTACACCTCTAAATTATGATGGTGATTAACGCTTCGAAAAGTATCAACGTCATTCTTAAACGTTAATACGGTATTTTCTGTCAGTAAGTTCAGTTTACATAAATTTCTTTTGTTTTTAATCATAATAGTTGATAAATTATTATCATTTCTTTTTAAAACTTCAACTATTGAGGAATCTTTTAATTCCTGGTTTCTGGCATATAAGACTTCGCGAACGGTTATTAATTTTTTAACCCGGTCTACGCCATAAATAATAACAATTAAATTTAATCCCTCTTCCAAACGGCTAACATAATCAATATATGAACCATGTGGAAGGTTAATGTCATTAGGAAGTTTAGCTACACTTAAGCATTTTGACTTAACTTCGAACTTTTTGTGACAACAACTACAAACAAGATCAAGCGATGGGGTATGGTTACCAATAACTCTTAATTTCTTTTCCTGACCACATTCAGGGCATTTAAGGTTTTCTGCAACATAATATTCCATCATGTTACCTACCTTTTTACGCAAAATTGGAGCCATTGTAGCTTCTAATGGACAATCTCTACAAGCGTGGTTACCATTGCAAAAATAGCATTTAATGCCTTCTTTAGGAGACCTTGATAATACATCAGAATCTTGATATGGGGTTTTATTAATTTTAACTAAAGTTGTCATTAATCTATTTGGTTATCTATAACTATATTTATATTTCAATTTTTTTATGGGTTAAATTATTGTTATTTTAATATTTTTAATAAAAGAAAACTATATGTTTATTTTAAGGTTTATGATCTTCTTGTTGGAAATGCAATAACCTCACGAATAGAGTCCTGTCCAGTAATTAACATTACCAATCGGTCAATACCTAAACCCCAACCGCCTGTGGGTGGAAGACCATATTCAAGAGCCTTAATAAAGTTTTCATCTGATGGAGGTATTTCATCATCACCTGCTGCTTTTTGCTTGGCAACTTGATCGAATATGCTCTTTTGAATTCGTGGATCATTTAATTCGGTATAAGCATTTGCAAATTCCTTCTTACGAATAAACAACTCGAAACGTTCAGTTTTACCAGGTTGGGTTCTGTGAGGTTTTGCAAGAGGTGACATTACTTGTGGATGATTAATCAAAAATGTTGGTTGTACACAAAGAACCTCAACAAATTCACCAATTAACCCATCAACTAATCTATTTAAAGTATGAGGCAAAGTAATTTTAACTTCAAGTAAATTCATCAGGTTTGTGTATTCTTCGGTTGCATTTGGTCCGGTAATATCTGGAAGTTTAAATTCTGGATCTCCAAGTTTCTTGGCAATTTCCTCTTGCAAAGTATCCATAATATCAAGTCTTGGATATGGTCCAGCCAAATCAATTGGAGTTTCCATCCATGTTACTTGAGTTGTACCATTAACTTTTAAGGCTAAATTGGATAGTAAATCTTCTGTCATATCCATCAGATAATTGTAATCCACACCAGCTTGATAGAGTTCAATAGATGTGAATTCAGGATTATGTGTCATGTCACATGACTCATTCCTAAATTGTTTTCCAATTTCAAAAACACGGTCTAGACCGCCAATTACAAGTTGTTTTAGAAACAGTTCTGGAGCAATTCTCATATACATTGAACGCTTAGCTTCATTAAGATAAGTTGTAAATGGTTTAGCTGCAGCACCTCCAGCCATATCTGAAAGAACAGGAGTTTCAACTTCAATAAAATCCTTATCAACCAAATAATTTCTAATAAAATTTATAATTTTGTGTCTTTTAACAAAAATTTCTCTTACATTAGGATTAATAATCATATCCAAATATCTAGCATTGTAACGAATTTCCTTATCTTCAATACCATAAAATGTAGAAGGAAGCATTGCTAAACATGGTGTTAAAATTTTAATTTCATCTGGTACAATTGATAATTCTCCTTTTTTTGTTTTGGCAATATAACCGTGAACTCCAATGATATCACCACGTGCAATCATTCCATGGATTTCATAAAATTTTTCTTCATTACCTTCGCCGTATGATTTAAGGTCTGACATTACTTGAAAATTAGCACCATCAATGGTTAATGTATAAAAATATAGATTTTTTCCAGAAGAACGAGACAAAATTACACGACCCATTACTGATTCTACTGAATCAGTTAACCGAGTTCCTGGTTCAATAGAATCAAATTGATTAATTATTTGATGAATTGACCTTGTTGTTGGCCAATAGTGAGGATACTGAAGAAGCTTGTCTCCGTATTTAGCAATTCTATCGATATTATTAGTTGTTTCTGTATTTGACATTATCTAATAGGTTTGTTTATTATATAGTAATTTTTGTCAATTTTTTTTACCATTATTATAAAAAAATTATATTAACTATAATAATGGATGTCATTTGTATATTAAATGATTCAAATAATAATTATATTATTAACAATAACGAAATTTTATACAAGTCGCAAAATTTAAATAAAAATTTATTATGTAAATTTACAAAACTTATTAATAATGGACAAAAAATGTCCACAACTTATTATTCGCAAATTATAAATCAACTTAAAGATAATTCATTAAAAGTTCCTACAATTAAAACTTCTAAAACAGTATTTCTTATTGGTGACCATGAAAAACACTTTTCTGGATTGATTGAAAAGATTATAGAAGAATTTATTTATGAAACAGTTGGTTTCAACTTTTATATTCATGAAATTAAATATAATGGTGTTTATGACATGGTTTTAAATAAAATGTTTGATATTAACTTAGAAAAATCTAATGGATTTTTAAAAACTAAAATATTTTTAGATGGATTTGATAAAGATGCTAGCAAAAAGAAAAATCAAATCATTGATTCTATTGAATCTAATATGAATAGAAAAAAAGATTTAACTTACATAATTGCTACTTTTGAAAATATTTATAACAAAATCACAATTTATAATTTGTCTGATTTAGAAAACATTGTTGATACCGAAAAAACAGATATTGTTAATCATAAAAATTACTTTGGACTTATTGACTATAATTTTATTAAATCAAGATTGTTAAATATTTACCTTAATAAAAGTCAAATTTCAACAGAGTCGCATTTAATGAAATATTTTTTAACAGACATCACTGATAATATTAAAGTTATTTATAATCTTACTAAAATCTCTCCAAAAACATGGGAATTAGTAAATATGTTTCATACCTTTGTAACTTCACAATCAAAAAATCAAATGGCATTAGTTCCATTTGTCCCATATAATAAATTACCAACAAAACAAGTTGATGTTCCAAAATCATATTCGCTAAATAATGGATTCATATCTAAGTATTCAAAATCAAACAATGTTTTAAAACCTTACGAAAAAAGTGGAAACAATTATAAAATTTTAGACAAACCAAGCTTTTTTGACCTAAACAATTTTAACGGGGGACTTGTTAAGTATTCACATAAACACAAATCAATTTCTCCAAAAATTAAAGACAAACCAAAACCACCAAAAAAACAAGATGGATATCATCCAGATGAAGAATCTGATGGAATCAAACCTTATATTGACAAAAATGTTGACAGCTTAGTTCATGAACTTGTCAAATACATTCACAAACCACAAGATCCTGTTTTAACTTTCGACAAATTAGCAATATATAATAAATTTATTTTTAATCATACAGTTAAAAATCATCTAAAATTACAAAAAGCAAGTAAAGAACCAGAAAAACTAAAAGTTATCAATGACGAAATCATTAGTGAAATGCGAGCTATGTTAACTGTTTTACTTGACCAATTTAATGATCTTTAAAAATTATACTGGAATTTCAAATCCAAGTATTTTTTCTTATATTTTAAGTATTTATTTTCATATTTGCTTAAATTATTTTCTATATAATATTTCTTATAATATGCATTTGCATCTGTAAATTTTAGTTTATTTTTGTAAAAACCAATATATCTTTTTAGTACAAGTTCCGGATGTAACTCCGTAAACACTGGTTGAACACAGCTGGTTGTTGCACTTGTGGTTGGTACAGATGATGTTCCCGGAACTGCACAAAAAGTATTCCAATATGAATTTGATGTCATATGAGCCTGAAAATTACTATATAGGGTATCTCTTTGTTCTTGTGTTTGAACAAGTACATTATTTATCAGGTCAAACATATATGTTTGAACAAATGGTTCCGAATTAATAATTTTACCTACAAAATTATTTTGCATATTATCATACCATGATTTCCATGCAGGATGTACACTAGCTGTGTTGTACTTAAGTAGATAACCAATATTATTAATTACAGTCCAAATGTCTTTTGCATAATTTAATTGACTAACTCGACCGATGCTTTGATTAAATGGGTCTTCCAATGCCTTATTTTCATAATTAAACATAAATGACAAATCAAAATCATATAAACAAACCCTATAATTAGATTCGCGAACTAATGTGGTCTTGTCTATGTGGTATTCCCGAGTTTTCTTTTCTGGTTTAATTAAAATATTTCCAAAATGATTATCCCCGTGAATAACACCAAGTCTAACATTTAATAAATAAATACCATATAACACATCAAATAATGTTTCAATTACAATGGTTTCATTTCCTAAATTTTGTGATAAAAATCCATTATAATTTTCACCTTGTATGTCTTCTGTTACTGTAAAATATACCATTTGGTCTTTTCCAGAAAAGGTTTGTGGAATTGTGTAATTTAACGCATTTTGTCTATATCGCGAATAGTATAGTTTACCTGCTGATGGACCACCTTCAATTCTAACACCTAAACTTTCTAATTGGTCAAAAAACTTCACGTATTTAACTTTAAAAACATCATAAACCTTTACAAAATAATCTTCGTAATATGGTTTTAATGTTGTTGACCTTTCCATTAAATATTTATAAATTTTTTGTTCATATGTTAAACCATGATTATCTTTCCTAAAAGGTGCATTATCTAATGAAAACATTTTAATAAAAACTGGTTTTCCTTGATATTTTCCCTTAAGTATTAAACTATCAGATGCGGATGTTTTAGAACCAAATACTACTAAATCAGTAATAGTTGTACCAAATATTCTTGATTCATATTCTTTAATTGGATTTGAGAAAACGTGTGGTTCGGAAAATAATTGCAAATTTCTTTGGTGTTCAAGATTTTTTTCTATTTGCATTTCCATATGTGCAATTTTTTCCCTAATATCTGGTGTAAGAAAAGTATAAGCTGATTTAAAGTTAGAAATTGAACTTTTAAATTTTGCAACTTCTGGTTCTATGTTTGCTAAATGTGATATAACAAATTCCACATTAACTAATTTAGAAAAATTTGCTTCGACTTTTGCTAAATCATACTCGACTATACTTACAATTCCTAGTTTCGCAAACACTGGCAAATTAGGGCCTAATAGTATTTTTCCAGCCGTATCAGTAAAATCTGCCAAATCTGTTAATGTTGTCCAAGTCATAAATTTATTATAATTATCATAAATATAACAATTTGAATCGACATATTTACTTTCAACACTTGTTTTTTGTTTTGATGTTAATAATTTTGCTGGACCTGAAAACAAAACATTTTTATCAAATCCATCAAGTAAATTGGCAAATCCGGGTATTGATTCTGGATTGGAATTATTAAATTGTCCAGTAAATATTATACGATGTTGACCTAAGTGGTTTTTATTTAATGATTGAAATTTTTTTATTAAAGTTTCGATTGCCTGGGTGTGAGTTGATTTGTCTTTTGGAAGTTCAAGATTAACATAAATTATTTTATTAGTATTAGTGTAACCGGAAGAATCGGCAAGTATAAAAAAATGATAAGGAATATTTGCACCAGATATTAAACTTTCTGTTATAATTCTTAGTTTTTCCAAATATAGATTTTTATTTATCAATGTAACTAAACTACCAGTTTGGTGAACAGAATAATGTGATAAAAAATCTGGTTCTATCAAGTTTATTTGCTGTTTTAAATTTTCCCAATCTGCATTTGTTGTTTCTTGTAAGCTTATAAAACCAAAAATATTTGTGCTTGTTGAAGATTCTACATCAGAAACAATTCTGGGACCTTTCTGGCAAATAATTTGACAAATATTATTTATACATTTAATTCTTTCTTCACTCGTATACCCTGGTAAATTAATCGATTCTAAATTAATTGAATAAGATAAAATTTTTGGATTGTGAATTATTGCATCTCCTATAAAGTGTGCCATTATATTTACCCAGAAAAATTTCCTTTTTGATATATTTTTTTTAAATACACGTAGTAATTAAAAAAAAAATTGAAAATAAATAAACATATGGTAATTATATATTAATTAATGTCAACTATGAATATGAATGGAAATGATAATGATACCAACTATCGTTACAAAATGCCGGTTTTTAAAGTTACAGTCGCTGGTAAAGGTAACGGAGTTTATACAATTTTTAATAACATCGATGATATTAGTAAAGCACTTAATCATCCTGTAGAAGTTATTATGAAATACCTTGCTTCTGTTTCTGGTTCCAGTTACATCCAAGCACGCGAAACAATCACTGGGCCACATAACCCAGCTGAACTAAAAGAATTTATTATGGAATACAATAAACATTTGGTTTTTTGCTCCAAATGTGGAATTCCTGAAACGGTTCCAAGTTTGTCAGGAAACAAGAAAAATCCAAAACTTGAATTCTCTTGTTCGGCTTGCAAAAACATTACTGAAGCCAAATCTGCAAATAAGCGCATTGACAAAGGAATTGATATTATTGTCAAATATCTTAAAGCTGGCGGAGAATGGAAAGTTCACAAAGGAACTTGTGTCAAACAAACAAAAGCATCTGGTGATTCATTTGAAACATCTGGAGACTTGTCACAAGAATTCGAAGAACCAAATGAAACTAGTGCTGATTCGAATGAACCCAATGAAGAATCATCTGGAGGTCTTGCACAGGTATCAGCTGAAGAAGAATCAAACCCTTTTGATTTTATTTAAAACATCGGGTTGTTTAGTTAGTTTAGTTAGTTTAGTTAGTTTAGTTTATTGGAATTTTCTTTAATAAAATAATATAAGAATGTCAACTTTTTACAAACCCCATTATTGGTTTAAAATAGTAGATTGGTCTGGGCAATATTCTACTCAATCATCAAATGAATCTGTATATAAATATTTATATATTAAAGTTTGTGATAAAAATAGAGATGTTGATGAACAAGAATATTCTTTTTTTATTAGTTTGGAAAAAATTTACTTAATTAGAAACGGATTATCAATAACAATAGGCAACATTAATAGAGAATTTACATTAACTCATTATGAAAAATCAGATGCTGACGAAACATATAGTAGATTATGTCAAATATTAAATATTTCACATTGATAAATAAATTATAATTGGGTATTAGTTCTTAACCCCACATGGCACGCATTTCTGCGTAGGTCATAGGGCGTCCGGCTTTTTGCTCGAACTCTTTCGACCCTTGGCTAAGAGCACTTGCAATCGAGTTCTGAGCTGCTCGTGCAATGTCTGAATCCACAAGCTTAATGGGACCAACTTGTTTTGTTTTGTTTCCACTCGCCAGGTCTCTGTTTGTCTGCACTTGATTAGCTACTTGAACAATTTGTACAGCTTGCGAGTTGTACTTGTTCGAGAGTTCTGCCATGATTTTGTCCAGCGAGTCAGAATTGGAAGTAGTGGTGGTATTGGTAGTTTTGTTATCGGTACTATTGGAATTATTCGACATTACTAGTTTAAATTTAACGGCCATTTGAGAAATTTTTATTCAATTTTTTTTAATTTAATAGTTTAAATTAAAAAAATATTTTATTAGCTTAAATCCCATTTAATTAGTTGTGGAAACAAGTTCGGGAGTAACTGATTCAACTTCCCAAATTTTATCACCAGTTGTGTCGTCAATAAGAGAAAAAAGATTAACATAATTTCCAGTTGATGGTTGAACAAGAGTTGTCATATCAGAACTTGATTTTTCAAGTACATAAGAATAATCAATTGTTAGCACGTTAATAAATTCACTAAATTGGTCTTGATTAATTTGTGATCTGTGATTTTTAACTTTGTAGATTTTATTGCCTTTGATAACCAGGTCTACTGAGTAGTCTTGAGAGTCTTCAAGGCACATTCTTTCATATTTATCATTGTAATAATCCATTGGAATATAAATTAATTACCTATAATAAATAAACTAATCAATTTTTTTTAAGCAACCATTTGGGCTTTAATAAATTTTAAAGCACAAAAGCAGTTATATTATTATTATCTTCTCTTAATTGTCACTTTTACTTCATTGCTTTTCTTTTAGCCATTCTTTTCTTTCTATCATCATCGCTATCAGATTCTGATTCGCTTGAACTTTCTTCTTCTTTATAATAATCAGGAAATTTTTTTAATACTTTAAAAACTTTATCATATTCATCATCTAATAAATATGTAAGAAGTTTTTTATATTTTTCTTCAGAAATTTTTTCATCAGAATATAATTTCTTAATTATTGGTTTTAATTTTTTACTTGATTTAATATCTGATAATGTTTCAGATAATTTACCTTTCAAAAATTTAGAACTAGATTTAGCTTTTTCAATCATTGAAGACATAGCTTTTCCATCTTTATTTTTTGAACTATCTGAATCAGAACTTATATTTTTCTTTGCTTTTATTTTTTCTAATAATTCCTTTTTCTTATCAACACTTTTAATAAGATTTTTAATATCTAATTTTTGGCGTTCAATATCTAACTTAACGGATTGTTCTGTAAAAAAGTCAGTTAAGTTTGTATTTGATTCCTTATCACTATCAGATTCAGAACTTGATTCATATTTTTTACTTTTCTTTTTTGCTTTTGCTCTTTCTAACATTTCTTTTATTTTCTTTTTTTCTTCCAATAGTTTTTTAATATCTAATTTTTGGCGTTCAATATCTAACTTAACGGATTGTTCTGTAAAAGAGTCGGATAATTTACTGTTTTCATCACTGTCTGAACTAAAAAAACTATCGTATTTATTACTTTTCTTTTTTTCTTTTATTTTTTCTATAAGTTCTTTGTCTTTCTTCTTTTTATCTAATAATTTTTTAATATCTAATTTTTGGAGTTCAATATCTAACTTAACGGATTGTTCTGTAAAAGCATCTCTTAAGTTTGACACAAATATTTCCTTTGTCAAATCTTTTTTAGGCATTGTATGTTAATACAAATATTTAGCAATTAAAAGAATTATTCAATTTTTTATTTTAATATTTAACACAAGTTATTGATTATTAAATTTGTTTATTAAAAAAATATTTTAGCCTTAAAATAATTTAATTAAGCTACCATTTGGGCTTTGATTGCTGGACCAGATTGATAATTTACCAATTGGTAATCTGAAAAGGTTGAATTTTCCACTTGGGTCAAATTGGTAAAATCAGGTAGCACAAGTTTGGGGAAATCCATTGGAACCCGTTCTAATTGTTCGTATACTTGAGTTACATGTGAATCATAAACATGATAATCCCCCAACACTATATGCACATGACCTGGTTCTAGTCCTGTTAACTTGGCAATGATATGAGTTAGTAGTGATGTTGATGCAATATTAAAAGGAATTCCTAAAAATACATCTCCGCTTCTCTGATACATCGTACAAGATAGTTTACCATGGTCCACATAAAATTGCATCACAATAGAATGACAAGGATATAGGACGCCTTGGTGGGCTTGGGTGGGATTAAAATCAGTCATTAAAATGCGCCGAGAATGAGGGTTGGATTTGATTTCTTCAATAACTTGGCTTAATTGGTCAATTCCATTTGTTAATGCACAATCACTGCCAGAAGAAACAAATGGCTTTCCCCAATGTCTCCATTGGTATCCATACATTGGTCCTATTGTTCCGGGTTCATAGGGTAACCCAACCGAATCTAAAAATTCACGGGTTGTATTTGGTTCCCAAATCTTAACACCTTGAGCTGATAATTTAGTAGTGTCTGTTTCCCCACGAATAAAAAATAACAGTTCTTCTACAATTCCCTTCCAAAACATTTTTTTAGTTGTTAACAATGGAAATCCTTGAGCCAAATCACATGACAAGGTTTTATTGAATTTAGAAAATGTAACTGCATTTCTAGTTTGTCTCGATTCTCCAGTAGTTATAACATCATACATTGTTTCCAAATACTGGGATTCTGCATTGGGAATGTAAGTTCCTTGATTAAAATCTAACTCATAAACAATTCCAGTATTTCGGTCAACATCTGTTGAAGTTATTTTTCCTGTCCATTTGATGGAATAAGATGACATATCAATTGACACATTTGATTTAAATGTTCCTTTAATTTGTGTCCAATATACTTGGTCACATGCCCAGTGTCTTAGAGCTGCATCATAAATTCCCTTTCCTCCGATAACCCAAATATCAGATTGGGTATGGGATTGAGCTTTTTGATAAGCAGAGAAAAAACTTGGGAAAAATTGTATTTGGGTATTCCCATGAGTTTTATCTAATTCTTCCCATTGAGACGTAACTACAAATGTAATACGTTCTGGTAATGGTTTACGTCCCATTGATTCCCATGTTTTACGACCGGCAATCATAATATTATTAGCCCGGTTAATTCCTGGTAAAATATTATGGGTTCTGGTTATGGTTTTAAAAAACCCATAATCTTTTTCCAAGTCCCATGGTAATTCACCATCTAAACCAAAACCACCGGATAAATCTGTTGCAAGAATAACGTTAAATTTTTTCATTAATAATCATTATTGTAAATGAAAAACTATTTTTAATCAATTTTTTTCCCAATCAAACAACGATATCAGTTTGTTTTAACCGGGTTACTTTACCGTTGGAATATGTCCCATACAAACGACCTTTGGACCCATCTGAATTTTTAACATGCACATTAATACCTTCCACAATATAACTTTTGCCTTTGATGTTGAGTTCTAAGGTTGCTTCTTCAGTGTCTGAATCTGAGTCTGATTCTGAAAACTCCGAACCAGCCGATTCATAACCTTCTGGAATTATTTTCTTGGTAAAACCAAACTGTTTTCTTAGTTTATTTAATTTTTCCGTGTTAATTTCATCGTCGGATTCAACATCTGATTCCGAATCAATTGACTCGAGAGATGACAATTGAGGAGTTTGAGCTTGGGGTTGAGCCTGTCCAATTGGAAATTGTTGGGACAATACTAATTCATCTAACCGTTTTAAACTATTCCAGGTGTCTTGAATCAAATCTTTATTATTATAACTTAGTAAGTTTATATCAGAATAATATTTCTTCATCCCACGTTTATTATTAAATAAAATATCTTTCATACGATTGATGGTATTCGCATGGGTTAATCTTTCATCTGCACCGAAAGCTGTATCCCCAGATAATTTTTCCAATTTATTTAAATTCCCAGCGAGTACTTTATCAAACAGTTCCATTTTATCAGTTTTAACTACCAGATTGGTTTTGGTATCAATCATTGATGCATGTTTGTCATTTAACGCGGTCACACAATACGAGTGGTTCTCTGGTGTGGCTTTATCAAAGTTAGTTGTTTCAATCAAATACATTAAACTTGATAATCCTTTGTTCATTATAAATTTTTTTTGCTCGTTAGTCAGATGGGCAATTTGCTCAAACCCTGGGGCGCAGGATATTACAATGTTATTCTGGGTGTAGTTGTTGTTGTTCACAATATTTGGTTTCGTCGATATTTTGTCTATCTTGGTGTGGAGATCTTTAACTTCATTTTTTATTATGGCAAGATCATTTGCGTCAATTTGTTTTTGTTCGTTTGTACATATTTTTTCGTGTCTCCAACGAGTGGTTGTACTATTAAATTTTAAATTACAATTTTTACAAGTTAACCCATCATTAACTGCTTTTTTATTTTTTTCATTATGATGCATATTATTATGTTTCCATAGTCCTGAACTGTTTTTGTATTTTTTATTACATGTTTTACAAATATAGTAAAGTTGTTTTTCTGTATTTTCAATATTTTCTGATTTTTCTGTCATATTAATTCATTAAAATAAATATTCTTTAAATAAATTTCAATTTTTGAAATAAAATGTGAAATAAAAATGGAAATTAAATTAAAAATTAAATAAACCTGCAATTAATATTATTTCAAATGCAAATGAAATAATAAATAAAAATTTGTACAACAAATATTTTTACACAAGTTTTTGCAAAAATAAAAAATTATTTTTCGTGTAACTTTTATTTCATGAAATAAAAATGGAATTTTTGGAACTATTTTAATCAAGTGTATAAGAATTGTTCCTTGCAAAATTATTTCACAATAACATATAATTGTAACACTTTTATTTAAGATAAAGAAAACAAGTATTTCAAATTATGAAATAGTAAATAGTTACACTATTATTTCACATAATGCAATTGGTGTTTGTATGTGCATTTAATATTATTCCATAATACATTTCACACACCGCAAAAAAACTCTTCGCGCGCGCGGAATATTTTATTATTTGAAAACTTTTTATTTTATTTCCATTTTACATTTCAATATTTGAAAAATTATAATTATTATACTGTTATATAACAATTCCATGGTTAAATTTAATGAAATAAATTTGCAATACATATGATTGGTATATTTATTTAAAATAGTTCCAAAAATTCCATTTTTATTTCATGAAATAAAAGTTACACGCGAAATATTTTTTTTAAAAATCACTTAAAGTTTAAAAAACATTAATTACAATGACTGAAAAAAATTCTTGTACAAAAATAGAATTTAAATGTAACGATTGTAGTAAAGCATTTGAAACTAATGGTGGCTTATGGAAACACAACAAAAAATACCATAATGATATCAAAATAAATACCATTAAAAAACAGTATTTTTGCAAAAAATGTAAAACTGAGTTCACAAGTCGCACAACTAAATGGCGTCACGAAAAGTCTTGTAATGTAACTAACACAGCCGATCTAGTTAAAAAAGTCGCGCAAATGGAGCATGAAATTAAATCATTGCAAGATACAATCAATACAAAACCATCAAAATTACTCATTGAAACGGAATCAGATGAGGAAGAAAATTTAATTACAAACCCAGATTATTTTGTATTTAACAACTTGAAACTATATGCAAATAAACAAACCGGTTACATTGATATCACCCCAATTGCTACCATCCCAGATAAATTATTCAACACTTGGATAACACAAGAGTCAACCCTTAATACAATCACTGGGATTTCTCAACAAACCGGAATTCAGGTTTCCCAGCTAATAATTGAAGAAAATTCCCAGACGCAATTACATCCTGGCCTAGCAATTGAATTTATCAAATGGCTCAGTCCGGTGAACGGAATTAAATTTGCCCAGTGGGTAGTCAGGGAAAAAGCCCAAACTAATTTAGCCATTACTGTAAACACACCTAACCAGACAACTCTACCAAGCCAATTCAAACCCATCGCACCAAATACCATTCCAGATAACGTGGTATACATTATCACCAGCCCAGTCCATCGTAAATTGCGTACTTATATATTAGGTGCGTCTATTTCTAAAGAAATAGCCACAGCGCTTCGCTACAAAGCACAAAATATCAAATCTCGCTTATCCAATTATAACAAGTCGATGGAACATGAGGTTGTGTATTACGTACAGTGCCATACCAGCCAAATCGCTCAACTAGTCGAATCAATGGTTTTAACCCGGCTACACAAGTATAGAGAGGTTGTGAATCGCGACCGATTTGTTTTACCAACTGATACACCATTAACATTATTTACCGATGTGTTAGATGAAGCTGTTGGTTTTTTTAGTTCATTATTTGAATCGAACAATCAGGACCAATTAAAACTAACAAAATAATTGAGAATTTTATACGTTCCTTCAAAACTATAAATTATATAGTACGGCAAATTGCCCAAACATTTCCTCGGCCATCATGTTATAAATTTGTTTGGCTTCTTCTAAAGTACCAATTGAGTCAATTCGATTGGTTATCCCGTCTTTACAAATCGCAACCACATACCCAGATTTAGCCAACTTGATATGGTGTAGTGGGTCACCTGTTTCTGGGTCAGTCAAAGTACTTTTTGATGTTTTATTATAAGAGTTTTGCGCAGGAGTTGCCAGACGTAAATTTTCATCACGTGCATCCAATTTATCACGATTCACATGGTCAACAAAATGTTTAACTAATTTGTCCCCAACAACAAATTCATTAGCCCAGGACCCAGTATTAATGTACCAAACATATCGATGCAAAGGAACACGTCCGCCTTTGATGTAAGTAAAAGGGTATCCATCTTTACCCAAATACCATTTGTATTTTTCCACATGAGCTATTTTGCTTAAGCTAACAAGCGCATGGGCATCAATATCTGAATTTTTTCTATTTAATTTTATTTTATAAAAATTATCCATCAGGAGGTTTATCTATAAGATATTTAAGTATTTTTATTTTTAAATATCTAAATAAACTTATATTAATACAATCAAATGGAAAAATCCCAATCAAACAAATCTTGTTCAGGTCCTTGTTTAACTCATTGTTATACCCATTATAAATTTTCCTACATTATGTTCGGAATATTTATTGGTTTAGTTGTTGGTTCTCTATTATTAAAACCATCTAATTCAATTGCTAACTTATCCAATTTGGCTTAAAAAAAAATAAAGCACATAGTAAAATATTTCAATATATTTCCAGTTTAAATTAGCATAAGTGTCTGTCGGCTTATGATGTTGACTTGGAAATTTATATGGAATTAAATTACAAGCCCATATATTTTTATTAACAAATGGAACATGATCATCTTCTGGAGCATGTTTGGCAACAAAATCTGCAGGACTTACAAATACCTGCTCATCAGACCCATATAGTTTTTTATTAATTTTAGACAAAGCTAATAAATCTGTAAATGTGTGTGGCATATTGGCAAATCCGGCTATTTGGTTTTTTCCAATATCTCCACCAATCAAGTCAAATATATATGCGCGGGATATTTTTTTTGGATTAACAGAATTGACAAAATATTTTGAACCTAATAATGTTAAATCCTTTGTCCACTTACCACTTAATGATTCTTCACCATCAAAAAATACAATCATTAATGGGAATTTTGGATTTGATTTTATTAAGTTTCTTACCAACTCCAAAATGATACCTATTGCTGAAGCAGCATCAATTGCAGCAGCTCCATTGTCAAAAGGAGTTGATTCGATATGTGCTCCAAGTAAAATGTAAGGTCCTGATGAATTAGGATTAGTACCTATAATATTGGATAAGTTATAACTTCCGATTTTATGGTTAAAATTAAATTTTTGTTCTTGAACTTCCATTCCAAATTCAGTTAAAAGTTTTCCAACATATTTTTTTATTTGAGCCAAATTATCTGATTGAACTTGTCTTGGTTTTGCAATAAATTTGGTATAAGATTTAATATTGGATATTGGGGAATTTAGAATTTTTAAATTGGTTTTTTTACTTTCAACTTCAGTTGGAACTGGAGAATCAGGATTAACACCAGCTTTTATAATAACTGGTAATAGCATAAGCAAACTTACTAAAAATATAAATGCTTTATTATTCATTATAATTAACAAATAAAAAAAGTAAAACAGTAAAAAAAATTGTTTTCAATATAATTTTTATTAATGTAAAACAGTAAAAAAAATTGAATAAATTTTATTCATTAAATCATATTTTAATAAATCTAATGGAATCGTCAAATGCAATTTTAAATAATAATACCACTTATACTAACTCAATTAGGGCATATTTTTATACAAACCAAGATCACCCATACAAAACCTATAATATGGTTATTGTATGTTATGACAATAATTGGATTGATGTGTCAAACAGAAAAAGTTTTTCAGTATTAATTAATTTTGTTCCTGAAGATTTTGTTGAATATGATTTTGATGTGGTTGAAGCAACTAGCTCTTATTTACACCTAAAAATGTTTTCAAACGATTACACTGTTAATTTTGTATCCGAGTCATCTGAAGCAAATTATGGAGAAAATGTTCTTGATTACGAATCAGCTCTAGAACATCAAAATATGCAAACATCAAATACAAGTGAAACAAATATTATCGACAGTCAAGAAACTAACTATTCAAACAATCAAACAAATCAAATGGATTTTTATGATGAAGAATACAATAGCTATAATGATGTCGATGGCTACGAAAGTGCAGATGGCTACGATAGTGAAGGTTATTATTTTCGCGTCAAGTAGATAAAATAATAATTTTTAATTTATATGTTATAGGTTAATATATGATTTAAATAAGTTTGCTTTAGATCTGAAAAAGTGAATACCTTTAGCACAACCAACATCTGGGCTGTCATTAAATCCATCTGGTTTAACTAATTGACCAATTTTGTATTCAAACATAGGACCATTAGAATAAACATATGAATAAGCAACAGTTTCATGAGGTACCACAGATATTTCATCTTCTTCATCTGGCATTTGAATATCCATAACAATTGCCTGGTCGGCTCGTTCTTTTTGATTATTCAAATAATATTCTTCATCAATTGGAATAACTGTACGTGCATCAGGAGGAATGCCTAATTTTAAAACACGTTTTTCACCATTAGCATTTTTAACAGCTTTCCATCCAATAAGCATTTCATTTGATAATCTGATGTTTGATAATTTATCAATCAGAACTTGTTCTCCAGATTTTTCATATTGGGTTTCACCATTTAGTGTAAGTTTTTTACTAACAGGTGCTTTTTCTTTGTCTTGGATTTCTACTTTACCGCGGAATCTTAGGCCAGTTTTTTCGTCAGTAATTGTGCACTGGGAAATTATATGTGAATATTGTTGTTTCCAATTGTATTTGGTTTGAACAACAAGACCATTTTTGTTATAAATTTCGTATTCGTCACCATTGGCAAATTTTTTATGAAACATAAACATTTGGGTTTTAATATTATCTTTATACCGGTAGGTAATTTCAACAGTGTTATCAGGTACAATTTTTCCACTTAATACTTGAGTTAATTTATTTGATTTGATTATTGAATTAACACCAATTGTACCAGACTCATACACTAATTTTGAGTGTGTGTGTCCAGTTGATGTTACTAGGATTATATTTGAACCAGCTAATATAACTACAATATCGGAAACTGAACTAAATGCAACCATATACCCCGGACCAAACAATAAGCAAAAAGTATCATTAACAATTAATGTTTGACTAATATCTTTCCCATATACCATAATTGGTTTGGTTTCAGTTTCATCTGTGAAATATTTTTCAAATGTTATATCTGGAGACATGTTTGGATTTTGTACCAAACCTAATCCGGCAGCCATTTCACCTCCAACATAAGACTTTAAGTATTCAATAAGCTTAAACTTGGTTTCATCGAAATTATCAATTCCAATAATTTTTTCAACCTGCCCAATAGGATGTAAAAGATTTAACATCAAGTATCTTAAATCTTTTTCGATATCAAATCTGGGACTGGAAACCCATGGTTTAAAATCAGTAATTTCAATTCCAATAGTTTTTCGCATAACATCTTTAATTCTTCCAGGTATTTCAACAATATCAAGAACAATTCCAGCGAGCATTTTATGATAAATAGATTCAACATGTTCAATTGATTCTTTTAACTGGAACTTTTTCCCAATCGGTGTTTTAAAATTTTTAAGATAAAGTTTAAAACATGGATTCTGGTTTGTTTGAAAACCCAATGGGTAATGTAAATTATTATTTAATTTAATTGATTGAACCATAGCCATTGGTGATAATTTCATTAGTGTTATAAATAAGGTTTTTCAATTTTTAACTCATAATTTAAAATCTTCCGGGCATTTGCATATTACGCCCAAAAGTTGTAAAATAATTTCCAACATCGGATAATTTAGCTTTGTTGGTGCATTGGTTTTTTTGTTTGTTATCACAATCGAAACATTTAGTTGGACCAGTATGATAGGGAATTTGTCCTTGTTGTTTTTCACATGAAAAGCATTTGGAAGGAAAAGCCAAATGAGCATCAGCCATAGAAGTTATTTGTTTTTCGCAATCAAAACATTTATTTGGCCTTGACCAAAAATTTTCCATTTTTTTTGGTGAAAACAAAAAATAAAGCAAAATTACTAAACCAAAAATTAATATCCAATTCATTATAATTTCTCAGATAAATTTTTATTCACAACAAATTAAAATAATTTTTATTCATAATGATTATGGTAATCAAGGTATGGTAAAAATCCTTTATATTTAATTACAATGGTTCTTCCATTATCTTTATTCATGTACAAATAAATTGGAATCAAACTAATTAAATATCCGCCAAAACTGACAAACAAATGCCACCATACATGACCAAAAACATATTTAAAAATGCTTAAATATTTACATCCAATTTCTGTTACTATCCAAAAGATACCACTTTTTAAAATATGACTAACTCCAGTCCATCCAAAATTAACAATTTGATAAGGTATTTGAAGTTTAGATTGGTGTTTTGAAACTAACAATACATAAACAGCAAGACTAACTAAAAATAATCCAAACAAACTATTGAATGTTGTTTCCCAATGAAGCCCACCAATAGTAAATAGTAACGTAAAATATGCCATTACAATCACATGAATTAATTTTGTGATATTTTCGTAGTACACCCAATTATCAAAAATTAAAAACAAATCAATGTGTTGAATAAACAGATATGTGCTTGACATTGCAATTAGAACCATTGACATTCTATCTAATAGACCCCATCCAATATTATTATAGTAATGATAAGCACATGATGTTATTCCATTAATAATAAGAGAAGTATATAACATACAAGTGCTAAAATTATTATGTGGATTTGTAAGACCCATATAACCAATCCAGCTGATAAACAGGCTTGAAATTGCATTTGCATATTCTGGATGGGGACCGGTTGAATAAATAGTTGATTCACAAAAGTTGTGATCATATGCGTTAAAATCTATTGGGTTCATTGGAAACCTGATATTTTCAAATTAAACTAACAAATTTTCAACTTTATTAAAATTGAAAAAAAATTATCTAATTAATAATAGTACTTAATAGTATGTCAATAAATATTACTAATTTAACATTTATTGAATATAAAACAAAACGCTTTTATATTTCTCACGCACCAACTAGGGATAATATTGAAAATTTTATTACCCAGCTTGAAAAAAATAATATTAAACATGTGGTTAGACTATGTAAACCAACATATGATTCATTGCAACTTGAAAGTCAGGGAATATGTTTGTATGATTTAGATATTCCAGATGGTTCAGCTCCTGACGCGGAACAAATTCAAGAATGGGAACAAATATTAAAAAATGTTCAACCAAGCGAAGCTGTTTTAGTTCATTGTGTTGCTGGTCTTGGAAGAGCACCAATGATGGTTGCAATTGCATTAATAAATGAACAAATGAAACCTTACGAAGCAATTGAATATATTAGAAAATGTCGTCCAGGTTCAATAAATAAGAAACAATTAGAATTTCTTGTTAATTATAAACCAATTAATAAAAAATCTATGGGTTTTTTAAAATTTTTAATATGCAAATAATACTATAAGGTGTTGCTTATTTTAATTAATTTATAGTCGTGTATGCAACATATACACCCAAACGAGGCTTATAAGGAAGGAAATTCATTAGAGTTTATATCAGGTGCAACTTCTTTTCTATCATGAGATTTTACAAAATTATAAGGTGGTTTTTTTGGATTGAAAGAACGTTTTGGTCCAACGGATTCTTCAATACCAAGTTGTTTCTTTCTATCATCAGCACGTTTAGATACAAATTTTTTAGGCTTTTTTGCCTTTTCTTCTTCTTCAAGTTTTTTATTAAACTCGGCAATATTAAAAATTGTTTTTCCTTTTTTCTCTAATTTGTTTTGTTTCTTTTCTTTTTTAACATTAAGTTTATCTTCTTTTAATTTTTTTTCCATACATGCTAAATCATTTAATTCACGTGTTAGGTTTTCTATGTTTCTTGATGAGTGTGAAAAAATGATTCGTCTTGTTTCTTCATCCATTTCATATTCATCATCATCATCTGGATATTCATCCATAATATCACGATTATCCTCTTCCTCGACTTCATCATCGGAGAAGTAATCAGGTACTTTTACGTTTGCTTTGGCTTTTAAACTCATTAATATTTGTATAAATTAGTTAATAATTATATTTAAATTCATTTTTTTATGTAGTTTTTTCTACTATATTTATAATTTAAACAATAGGCAAATGATGTCGTTAAAATTAGAATATAATAAAGATTGTGTGATATTGAATAAAACAAGTTCAAATTCATATGTTATAAGTGAAGCAAAAGATTGGATTTATTTAACAAAATTTTCATCTGCCAGACTTATAACAAAACATCCGCGTGGTCAACTAGAAACTATTGTTGATAGAAAATTTGTTTATAATCAGGATTTTGAACTTGGTTCTGACATTGATTTTAAGCATCGATTTATTTTACCATTGGGAAACATTACAAATAAACCATGTTATCCAAACGGAACCAATCAATTCACAGGAAATTTAAATGGAAATAATTTTACAATTTCCAATATAAATTTAGTTGATTGTGAAAATAACGGTTTATTTGGTTCAATATCTTCATCAAAAATAAAAAATTTGCGATTAGAAAATGTAGTTATTAAGGGTGGAATTGATAACGGAACATTAGCAGGTAAAGCAACGAATGTTGAAATAGAAAATGTTACAATTATTGGAAATTTATTAATTACTGGTAAAAATTGTTCTGGTTTTATTGGTTCATTTGAAGGTTCCGGTAAAAATGTCCATATTTGTGTTGATGGTAAAATTGAAGCAACACATAAAAAGTCTTTAATATCAAACATATTTTATGGTTCAATTGAAAATTCTTGTGTAATATCAAATTTATCAAATGAGATATCATGTTTTGGTTTAATTAATGGTAAATTTAAAAACAGTTGTTATGTATCATTTAAAACAATTAGTTTACCATTTTTTGAAATTTCAAAATATCATCAAATATTTAATTGTTATTACTTTCAACTAAATAATGAAGAACTTAAACCAATGCAAAGCTTAATAAATTCATTTTATAAAAATCTTAATGAAGTTAAATATTTAACAACAGAAAAAGATTTTTCTTCCGGGACCAGTTGGATTAAGGTTGGTGATAATTATTATTTAAGTTCAGTATTAAATTACACAAATGACAATATTGAGTCTGATGAAATTAAATATTATGATATTATTTCCGGAAAATCAAATACACATAATTTTATTAATATTAATAAACAGTTTGTTTCTGAAAAACCAATAGAATCATTTGATTTTGAAAAAATTAATAACAAATGTCAAAAAATGAAACTGGCTTATGATAAAGAAATTGTTTCAAATGCTCAATATATTGAAGTTGTTAATAGAACAAATAGAATGAAACTATCATTACTTTTGAAAAAAATTAATGCTCTTGATAATGAAATTCAAAGTACAATTTCACAGACTGTGTCTGGTAACATAAATGATGAATATGAATCTTTTTCAGAATATTACTCTTCAGATGATGAAATACAAGATAATAATCAAAATAAAAAACTAACAAAAGAAAATATCTTAGTACATTTACAATCAACTGAACAAAAAATAATTCTGGAACATTTTTTTTCAGAACAAGACAAAAAACACTCAGTTGTTGAACCAGTTGCTGAGCCTACGGAAAAACAAGCAGTTGTTGAATCAATTGTTGAATCAGTTGTTGAATCAGCAGAAGAAAAAACAGTTGTTGAACCAGTTGCTGAGCCTACGGAAAAACAAGCAGTTGTTGAATCAATTGTTGAATCAGCAGAAGAAAAAACAGTTGTTGAATCAGTTGTTGAATCAGCTGAAGAAAAAACAGTTGTTGAATCAGTTGTTGAACCTACTGAAGAACAAGAAGTTGTTGAATCAGCAGAAGAAAAAACAGTTGTTGAATCAGTTGTTGAACCTACTGAAGAACAAGAAGTTGTTGAATCAGCAGAAGAAAAAACAGTTGTTGAATCAGTTGTTGAACCTACTGA
>JACCDO011450098.1_pt1 | contig 40611 bp, 21 predicted proteins | sample 7446101 | NCBI WGS metagenome assembly JACCDO01 (sample SAMN15323440, study PRJNA562643) | freshwater metagenome | isolation source: river surface water | place: USA:Blue River Watershed | collected 2017-08-16 | reverse complement strand
GCGTGAATGTTGAAACATTCAAGACTGTTGTCGCAGAAAAAATGAACATGTCAGCTGATGATATTTTAATCAAATATATAGACGAAGAAAAGGATGAAATATTGATATCTACGGATAGTTCATTAAAGGATGCAGTGGAGTTTGCGCGCTCGAATGGTCAATCTTTATTGAAGTTGACGATAACTAGGGCACCAGCAAAACCCGTGACATTCAGCACAGTGACATCCGCAGCTAAGTCTATGTTAACTAGCACATCTACTGCTAGCAATAATAAAGCTCAAGAGATGAGCAAGCTTAAGAAAAATGTTATCATCGGCGGAGGTATTGCGGCGGCAATTGGTGTTCTCGCCATAGGATTTTTTGCGACCAGAAAAAAAAATTAATAAGCATATAGTTAAGTAATGTTATTGTATAATAATACAGAATAATTAGGTTTGCTTAAGCATTTGCCACACTACTTAAAAACATATTCCAAAATATAGCAGCAATATTAGAGAACAGAACACGGAATTGAAGTGGTACGACTAAGAAATTTAGGAAGTTAATAATAGGCCACATATACCAATTTATTACCAGTGTTTTCCATAAACTATCCTTAGTTAACTTATATGCCGAAGCCAAGAATGATATACCACCTGGACTGTATGGGGGAAATAACTTTTGTACAAATTCAAAAGCATAAAAGAACCCAATAGTAATAACAGTTGCACCAATAGTCTGGTCAAAGACCATCATATACAATGCACGGTACACCTCATTTAGTTTTCCTGGCTTCTTGAATCTTTCTGGCATAGGCATCCGCGCTAACCAATCAAACCAGTAACCAATAACTGGGGCAATATATAGTGATGTAACAGTAGAAAAAACTAACAATCGGCGGTAATCGAATACAAAATTACTCGACTTTCTACCTTGTAGAAGTTGAATTAGTATATCGCCAGTTCCTCCAATGACACCAGACGATACAATCTTGGTCGTCATTGGATGCTTATCCAACAATTTGGCATATCTGCCAGCTGCCTCTTGCACGAAGTTCTGCTTCGCTGCCGCCAACCCTTTGCCATTGGCCAGGCTTGCGCGAGAGCCTGCATATGCATGGCAGATGCACATGAGCAGCAAGGAGACTGCCCAAGTGAGGTAATGCATGTTCAAGTTGTAGTTAGGTACCAAAATATTTCGGTTCCAATCCGAACTTCCAAAATGAACCGGTAAAAAGTACGTACGAAGAAATAAATAACAGAAATTAGTCAATAAATACATACTAAATAGTAGATATAAGGTGCATAGCAACATAATTTAACACAGCTAAGGGCACACAGCTATACCGGTGACGTAGGGATCAAAAATATTATCGAGTCTCTCAAATCGCATACCGGGTTTACTTATTTTGGTTACTTTTTTTTTGCTATCCATACCATCAACAGAGACTGGTGTATCTAAGGCAGCAGTAACCGGGGACGCATCATCACTACTGTTGCTGGACGAGGAATTATTACTATTATTTTCAGTATTCCTTCTCTTCGATTTTTTTTTCGATGCTACAACTTCATTTTCTACCACTTGCTTCTGGATTATTTCCTCGGGAAATATCTTTTGAATGGTTGGAATAATCTGATCTTTATCATTTTCAACGAATAATAATAGCCCACCTGGTTTCAAAATTCTAGCAATTTCTTGTAACATTCCTATTTTATCCGTAGCTCTTGTTATTGCCCCAGTTGAAATGACACAATCTACTGATCTATTTGGTATGTCTATACTTTTTTGTCGTAATTTACCCCGAAGACCGTAGTTACTTCCTCCCATACCATTGGCTTTACCTATACTTTCTAATATTAATTGCTCATTCATTTTATTTTTCTCTTTCAATTTATTTGCATCAAGTTGTTCTTTGATTGGCATAACTGCTGTGTAATCTACACCTTTTGGTAAATAAAATATGTTTTTACCGTCTATTGCATCCATTTCAACGACAATTGAATTCGGAGGCATACCACCAATGAGACTAGCAGTAGTATATTGCATACGAGAATATACAGAAACCTTAAATATTGCAGCAACTGCAGCCATACCTCCACCAATTAGAGGTAGCATGGTACTTGAAAAAGTAGTTGACGACTCTATTAAATTTGAATCGCTAATTGGCATGACATGTAAGTTGCAGGTCTTGGACCGTGAGATCAGGCTGCTTGGGCTACTGCGGAAGGCATCGCTCAGCGCTAGAAACGTGAAAAAAATTGCCAATAATCTCATTTCAGCAATTTCGAGTCAATTAATTGCTCATTGACTTGATATACATGCCATACCAATATGGTGAGTGACCTCGATACTAAGTGCCGATCATGCGGCCTTCCATTTGAGCCGTAAGAATAGTGAATCGTGTCGTATCGATGCAAGTGTTTGCCGCCTCGATTGTATTAAATATGTTGAGTAGAATGATATTTAAGAATTTCAAAGATCTTGTAAAACGAGTTTAAAGCAATAGTTTAAAGCAACAGTTTAGACCAGGCAAAATAAACGAGCGAAGAAAGGCCGTTTTGCAATCATAATATAATATAATTAATAAACTACTCTATCTCTATCTCTACTCTATCTCTATCTCTACTCTATCTCTATCTCTACTCTATCACTATTTGCTTTGTTTTGCTACTACTGCTTCTGCAGCTTCTGATTCGACCGACGCGCGCTAACCGACCTCTTCTACGGTCATTGCGCTACCTTCTTCCACAGGATTGTCAGTGTCATTTTTTCTCCACATGTTCTCCGGTTCACGAGACCCACCAGTGTGACGAAAGCAGGCCCATGATTCTTACTTTTACTTTGCAAATATGTTAACTATTGCTTTCTCTTTGCGTTGGTATAATCTCCTAACAATATCGTGTTACTGTCGATAACTACACTTGCATTTTCAGTTCGATTTATGACCGGAACTTCAAACACGGTAACGTACCGGTATGCTACCGGTACCCACGGATAAATTTGAAGTGCGCATAGTTCCTATCGAAGTAAGTTTCATTGTGAGATTCCCAAGTAATCGGGGAAATGCGTGGCGAGTAAGTGCACGGGCAAGCGGATATAGCATGGACTTCGGGTTGTGCGTATGGATACTGATCCTGCTTTGGAATATCGAAGTTGAGTCTGGTGTTGCTGGATTAACAAAATTTTTTCGTCGATCATTGAAGTCGTCATGGTGGGAACCATCAAGTCAATACTTGAAAGTATCACCATTAACTAGCAGAAGCAAAGGAATCGCGGATAGCCATAGTAAACGTGGGGATGTGTATGAAACTGATCATTTATGTATTGATATGAATCAATTCTTACATTCATCATTCCGTACCACTACTGATGCAAAGCACTTTATGGCAAGAGTATTTACTGGATTAGATGCTATACTAAATACCATTAAACCTTTAAAATCGTTAGTTCTTGTATTCGATGGACCCGCACCATTTGCGAAAATGCAAACTCAAAAAATAAGGCGAGCTATGCAACCAGAGAATTCACTCATAACTCCTGGCACTGAATTCATGACCCAAATGGAAAATGTAATGATGTGCTATGCTTTACAAAGAATGCAACGAAATGATTTTAAAAATTTAACTTTTTTCATATCGGGATCTGATTGTCCTGGTGAAGGTGAATTGAAAATTGTTGACTGGATAAATAGTCACATGCCATCATATAATGATACTATTGTCATATGTGGATCAGACAGTGATATCTTGTTGCAAGCTATGGCATTACCTCAAATACCCCAAGCAGTCGTTTTTCAAGTAGGATCTGATTATTCTGATGCATTTTGTAAGATTTCTTCACTTATTGATAATTTGTCTAATTATGCTGGATTGTATGACAATGTTACAGCCACAAATAATGAATTTGGCAGCCTGACTGATAGCAATACAAGCGAAAGACTAATTAATACGATACCATCTTTACGCTTGGATTTGGTATTTTTGTTTTTACTCCAAGGTAATGATTACCTACCTAAATTACGTGGCGTCACTATGGCTTCAGTATTGAAATCATACGGGCACGTGATGCAAAAGCTACCTATTAACGAGAGATATATTATTGATTTGAACAAGAATACTTTCAATTTTGCAGCTTTATGGTTATTGTTGGAGGAATTTGCTAATTCCGCTCCAATAGTCCAGTTACCACTCCAGTTACCCACATCCCAGCAGTATCTCCATACAATTCTGCAAAGACGCAAGAAAGTCGATGAATTAATATGGGATGAAAGCGGGTACCCAAAGACAATCAAAGACCATATAACTGGCGAGTCTAAGCTTATATGGGCGTCCACTCTGATAGTAGAAGGTAAGACTTATTCGGTTGAGCCAATATATGCGACGAAACAGCAGGCTCGTAATGCTGCTTCAAATGCCGCTTTACTAGCAATGGATGCTGATGCTTACAAGGAGTTGCATGAGAAGCGAGTAGAGATTGCCACGTCGTTGATGAAGTTAAAGAATAGAGTAGTCGAAGAGGACAAGAATCGATCAATATATACCCCTAACGGCCAGACAGATATGAATATTGACACGGATCTTAATATTGAATTTTTAGACGGCGTTGACCCGACCTATGATGATGATCAAGATCTAAATGTGGATGATGCAGTTTTTGAGGGTATAAAGGGGGCAGTTTCGTCGAAGGAATACGCCAAATATATTCGCGATAGTGACATTGAATGTTACTTAAATGGATTGCTTTGGGTGTTACAAATGTACTCTGACGGCTCTTGCCCAGATTTGAGTTATTCGTACTTCGGACGCCCTCCGATATCGCCATACGTCATCATGAAATTTATCGAAAGAGCATACCTCAAGGCCAATAACATGGTAGAAAATATGGGCCCTGATGTGAGTGATGGCTTTACCGTCACCATTAATGATTTGAGAAGCAATGTAACCGGAGTCTACGGAAACGGACTGGCTGGTATTGAACTTCGAAAGGTTATTTCGGTCCCATCGACTAATGCAAAGCCATTGTCCGCAGCAGCTACATGTGTTTGCGTTATACCAAAAGAAGGCGAATCTTATGTTCCACCTCAACTAAAGGATGCCTGGGTTAACATGCAGCTACGACTGCAAAATGACTCGTTGGTCGGAATTTCTTACGAGTCAATGACTAAAACCTTGCAAGATGTGTGGTCGTCCACTCAGAACAAATATTTCTACGTCAATCACACAATTCCAGAATTAGGAAACATATCGTTAGCGTCGTATGCGCAGATCAAGACCAATGATAAACGGGAATTCGAACACTTGGAACTGCGTCGTAATCAGCGAAGAGGCAGTAGAATGGAGCGCAAGGTAAAGGGGCAAGAAAAGCGGAGCAAGAAATATAATTCTTTTGCGCGGAAATTTATGGTAGAAGAAGTAGTTAACAGCACCGCGAGTGACGCAGTGGATGAAGAGGATGTTAACGAGGATGTAAGTACCGGGAACTTTGTGAAGCCCCCAAAGTTAGGCCACATGTTAGTTAGAGATGGGGAGAGTGACTGGAAGATTATAAGTGGGCGATCAAGATACGAGTTGAGCAATTTGGGTTATAAAGAGAAAACGTTTCGCACGTACACGATTAAGCTACCGTTGCCATTAGCCTTCAGCACCCCAAAGAAGCTCCCACAAGGAGTAAGAGTATATTTGTCAGTAGAATCAGGATCCAATGGCGGGTCCAAAGCATTAAAAAGGTGGTCGAATAATCACAACGAGACACATGTTGACTATGCGGCGTACAGCAAGATCCACCATTTAAACGTCAGAAGCAAAATGGAGAATGTAGAAAACCAAGTAGTCAGCAAAAGGAAGCAAAAATCAGTGTTAAATAAACACAAGAATAGTAGCGGCAGTAGGACAAGCGTCCTTGGCACTGATAGTAATAGAACTAGTCACAGCGAGGATGGCGGTAATGTAGTATAGTATTTGTCTAATTATTGTAACAAATTTGAATGGTTATACTTTATCCAATTTTTTGCCATATTTCTGATACACTTCTAGGTAAGTGGGCGGCTTCGCTAGTACATCAAAATCCTTCTTCGGGGCAATCCTTGCTAAGTTACGACCCCATTTGGATTGAGCAGATGACATGGGTTGTGTTTTACCAGCTGCAGCAGCTGTTTTATTAGCCAAGACGGGGAGTGTCCAGCGCTCACCAGATTGATTATCCGCTGCCATTTTGCAAGAGAATTGTTGCCAGTCTCTTAGAGCATTCACACTATTGTTGTCGTCGTGATTAACCGTTTTGGAATGTTTGGCTTTCTCGTGGTCACTTAACGACTCTAGGATTACCTCGTTAAAGCGCTGTTTCATCTCGTTATTCTCCTCGTGTTTTAACCGCAAATACTTATCCACTTGTTGCTTCCCTCCCAACGACGACTTAATCATTGAATGGCTACGGGTAAGCGATTCCACGCTAGTTTGGTCTAATTTGTGTCTAGGGTCGCCGATGCAGCTCAATAGCGCTGATAACGACGAATCGTCACTGGTAGTTTTCTTCTTATCATATTTGTCTTGAGTTAAGTCTAATAATATTTTGAGATCCTTTTCAAGTTGGAACTTACTATTATTTGCAGCACAGCGCTTCCCATCCAAGTATTTTCTAGACAGAACTGGTGCAGATGTGTACTCGTAGTACGCATTCAACGCCGGGGATGGAGGGTCTAGCTTCGATAGATTCAAATCTGCTACGGATGACGAGTTCGTTTCTATCCACCATTTTTCCTTGTCTTTGTTCTTCTTTGGCGAAGTTGATTGCTGCAAGTTTGCATTTGTATTTGTATCATTTGTTTTGGTGTCCGTGTCGGTATTAAGAATGCCATGTACATCTTCAGTAATAACGACTACGTTGTTATCAATACTCTGTTTATTATTTGATTCGTGGGATTTACTGGTGTGATTAGACTGAAGTGAATGGTGAGAGTGATGCGACTGGTTTGAATTGTGTGATGCTAGATCATCAATGACAACGTCGTGTTCTGTTTTACTTTCATCATCGCCATTATGTTCATTATACTCCTGCGTATTCGTCTCGTTAGCATTCACAGCAATGACGTGATTTTGAAACGGTGCGTCAGCACTATTGTCTTTCTTTTTCTCAACTTCTTCGCTTACTTTGAGTAGTTCTTGCACAAGCCAGTCAGAGCAACCATCAATCCGGTGCTCTGTAGCATTATTGGTCACTCGCATGAATCGCGTTTTCCATTCAAATTGTGACTTATTGGTCGCATTAGATCTTTCTAAAAATGGAAGCGAGTCAACCGCTTGGAAGAAAGAATTCGTATCCTCCAAGACACGAAACTCGGATGAGAGTGCCAGCTTCTTTTGCGAGGTTGTTCCCAGCGATTCGTCGTCATTTTCCATCGAATTTGTAACCAGTTTATTTTGAATTACTTTCGCGACGTTAAAAGCGATGAAACGGCGATTACGTGGGGTAACCATACGACAAAACTTTAATTCTGGTTTCTTATACAATTTTTCTTTGACAACTTCCGCTGTATTCGCGGCAAAGTCAGCAACCATTTGATCCTCGTCAGCTCCTTCATTATCGACAGCGGCAGTAGCATTAAGATTTTGGTGCTGCAGCATTTGCTGGTGTTTCTTTAGAGTCTCGTGATCTAGATGTAAATTCATTCCATTTGGCCTAGATATGACTCTTGAATGCGATAATGCAACTATTTGATCTACTGGTGATGATGGGCGTGATGGTGGGCGCCATGGTATTCCTAGTGCACCAGGCGATTTGCCATCAAGTTTTGACGGCACCGGATGCGCTGTTGTAGTATTGAATATCGTATGCTTTTGATTATGCTTCTTTCCCTTCTTCGTGTTGGTTTCTCTGTGGTTTGTCGTTTTGTTTTCTTCCAGCAATTTGTTTGTCTGGTCAAGATAGTGGTAGTACTGCTGTAACTTCGTTAGAGCCAGTAGGAATTCTTCTTCTTCCGTTAGAACAGCATCCTCCAAGCATCCGTTAATCACAACTTCGTCGACTTTTCCTTGACTATCTGCTGCAGCTTGTGTATCATCATCAATAGCAGAGGCAACACCAGCACTGGCCATTGCACTTAACAATGACCTAGCATCTGCTGCTTTAGAAAATTCTTTATCAACGACCTTGACCATACTCTCTCGAATCTGTTTCAACTTTTCTTCTTGTTGACGCTGATATTGATTGATGGTTTTGACCAACAATTTCTCGCTTTGAATAAGCTCGATTCCATTTAAGCTATTACGCAATCTTTCTTCTTCTGCGTGCAAGTAGTCTGCGAGGATATTATCTTGAGCATTTACCCGTATTTGCGCTTTCTCTCGTTGTTTCACATGCTTGTACAACAAGATGACATGTTGTAATGCTGCATGCGTGAGCATTCTTATCTCGTGACCTTCCATAGTGCTCACACTTCTCACGACTGATTCTGAGTCCATTGCATCAATATTATCTTGAGCATGAAGGTCGTCGTGTATGTGCTGGTGACGATGATGATGTTTGTCTACAGTCATACCCTTGTTTCCTATGTGTGTAATATGTACATTGTTTTGAGTTTCCTTGTCATATGCTATGTTTGCCTCGTCAGATATATACTGCTCGAGAGATCCTCTGGTAGGGAAAGATTTAGAAAACGTTTTTCTAAGCGAATTAAGATGCGAATAAATATTAATCTGTTCTGCTAGTTGTATTGGAGCGGTTAATTTCGATAAATTTTTATACGCCAATGCTGCATAACGGGAAGCCTTTAATCTACCACCTAGGTAGTCTTTAGCAAATCCATTGACTTCGTACACAAATGCTGCTGTCGATAATATAACGGCAGATGCTTCATACACTCTCTCGATACCAACAAGTCCTTCATCACCTAATATACTGTGACATCCAACAGTGAAGCACATATTAGGAGTAGAATCAACAAATGGCATAAAACCACCATTTTTCCTATAGTCGGATATATCAAGCAATATATCACCTGATACAATCAAATACAGATTATCAACAGGTTCGCCCTTCAAATATAGCACTTCACCTTTATCTAGTACTCGTTTCTTCAAAGAGCAACCAACTTCGTATAAATCTGACGGGGAAATACGATTTGCAAGACCCGATTGGCGCAAAAAGTCCATCACTTTGCCGATCTCGGCTTCATCTTGCTGTCCATCTTTATTCCTTTTTGCATTTATACAATCGATTAATGGGACCTTAGGTGTTGCTATAACCTCAACTATTGGCGTTTTTGCGCGAATAGTTGCAACCCTTTTCGCATCTGTTAAAGTTGATAATTCGCCAAAACCAGCGGGAAATTTTATTGTTGCGAGTACATTGGCGCGAGATAAGATGTTTTTACAAGAGTTCCAATCTTTTTTCTTTAATGAATAATTTAATCTTTGTAATGTCACCGAGTCCTCTTGAACTTGTACCACTTCACATTCACCCGATAAAATAGTAAATTGTCCATCTTCTGCTTTGGGGCTTTGACCTTGATATATAATAGCATCACCCTGCTGATAACACTCCAATCTCATATGTTGTAGTGCAGCTACGACCACATTCTTTTTCTTACAAGATTTTACGGTATGGCATATTCCAGTGGTATCTTTATGATGATTTTGTACAATCCATTTATACATTATTTCAATTTCTAACTCAGATCTTAATGTCGCTTCGCCTATTGGTCGCATTAATATCTCTCTTACATCTGATGTATAATCATGTGCAATACCAGTATTTTTAGTCCAATAATTCCATGCTTGCTGCAATGTGCGTTGTTTATTGCGACATATCATAACTACAATCGACCTCGCTAAACTTGGTTCAAGTGGCACAATGGGATCTTCTACATAAAACTTTGGTGTATTATAACTTTTAGGAATCCATCGGCGAATATTTGTACTATGCTCCCTAATGTACAGCTTTTTGGACACCGTGTCGCCATGACCCATTGTAAACCAGAGATGGAATCCACTTAGGCTCTCAGACGCGATCCAGACTCACTTTCTCCTCGTTTTTTTCTCATTTCCGGCGATATTGGGTAACGATGCCGGTACTCCTAATCCCTAAAAAATAAAAATAAAAAAAAGGAGAAAAAAACCTCATTTATAGATTCGATGGATGTGACAACTGAGTTCGATAGCTACGTGCGGCGCACCGTTAGCAGTCCTCGTCGCAGTGAGGTAGCGGTGTCTCCTTTTGTATTAAAAACGAATGATCTATTACAAAAAATTAAGTCAAAAGAATTATGGTTACAGTGTTATTATGATGGCTTCATTGGTTTTCATAAAAATTTAAAACTTTCTGTGCTACAAACACTTTCTGGGGCTGGTGATAGCAAAAATCTTGAGGCATTACGACCATTGACTATTGATGAACGCAATAAAATATCTACTGAATTTCTAGTATTTCATGCTGACCTTACTACCGAAATCAATGATTTGAATAGAGTTATTAAGAATATGTCTGCATCGAACGAAAATAAGCACCATTTAAGTATAATTGTAAGCATTCTTTTAGATAGAATTTATGTTTTATCAAAATATTTTCAAAATATGCAAAAAGAAAATAATAAATACAATAAAAATCCATTTAAATTATTGACACTTTACCGCCCAGAATTAGAAAATTCTGATCTACAGCAATTACACAATCCTATAATTACTCCTTTGCCGAGTAAAATAATTGAAAAATACAATAATAATATACCATCTCAATCGCAAGGTAATGTAGAAAAGTATAACGAAGAATCAAGTAGACTGAAGCAGAAACTAATAGCGACTAGCAAGTCTGTAAAAAATAAGTTCTCGGAAGACTTAGAGATAGCATTTGATGCTGAAAATACAGTTATGAAAATATCTAATTTAATGAATGAATTTGTGAATATGCTAAAAATACAATCAGAACAAATTCAAGATTTCAATACTGATGCCGTACTGGTTAAAGATCATGTAGAAGATGCTGACAATGAATTGATACTAACAATACAGAGATCTAAGTCTTATCAACGCAATATGATCATTTTAGTGCTTGGATTGTCATTCATATTGTTATTTCTAGATTGGTTGGGTTAGTACATTTCACTCATAATATTGACTAGTAAACAAGTCCAACCCGTAAACGGATGACCACGTATGCCTTCCCCATTTAAATCGTTATATTGTTCCCAAAAGTATCCTGTTTTCGTGTATGATCTAATAATAGTATTTTGTACATTACCCCGAAGTCGTGTGTAAATATCTGCGATACGGGCTTTGTATACACTGTCGGTTCTACTGTAGTAATATAGTGCTTTTAATGTTAAATAATTAATGTTGATCCAAATAGGACCTCTCCAGTACGGATTATCGCCAGGCCCATTGGGATGGTTATAAAAGGTGTCATTTGTCGCTAGTGAACGCAAACCGTAATCCGTCCATAAATATTCTGGATCTTCAATTATATTCAAAATCTCAGCGAAACTACTACAATTTGGTTCAAGAATATTAAGCAATAACGGAAACAATGTTGTATAGCCAACGCGTGGTATGTGCTGCAACTCCATGGGCTCGACACTGGTCACTTTTTCCTTGATCTTAATCTCCCCATTTTGCATTACTGGTGATAAAAACTTGGAATAATTATCCGGACAAAGTTTGTCAGGCTTCGATTGAACGTACTCAATAGGTAGCTGAAACTCGGCGACCATTTTGTTCTCGGTATTTTGGCAATGAATATGAACATAAGAGGAAATTTGCGCTGTTTTGCTGATCAAACCGTAGTCGAAGTACCCTCGATAAACACTAGAATAATGCAATTTCTTGTATTGCGATGTAGCATCTTGATGTATTTTTCTAATAAATTTTACATCTTGATCATCACCATCAGCATTGAAAAGGTCGTTCAATTTCAATAGAATTTGACACGATTTGATTATCCACGATGCTAAATCGATGTGATATTCACTCGAAGTAGGTAACTGAGCGCGTGGATAGTCATCAAGACCACTAGCTAACGTGTTCGGCACCAATTTGTTGTCGTTGTAAGAACGACCACGCCATCGAAAAGTTCCCGGTAATTCACCTTTTTGTGATATTATATACCATTTTAGCCATTTTTTTAACGGATGAAACATATTTTGTAAGAATAACCGATGATTGCTATTCGCACATTCCTCTTCCTTCTCATTCAACACTGACGACAATATATTTTCAATAACTAAGAAAAATGTTGGAGGATTTGCAATATTAGTCCGTTGAGTAATAAATTCATCTGGTACTCTTGAATTTGCCTCGTCACCAAGGATCATTTCACGCGGCATCCATCCTTCATTGTTCATGCTATTCATCCAATCACTTATGACTTGCATGCTTATATTAATATCCCAATGATGAATAAGTAATTGGTGAAATCCTTCATCCCATAAAAATCCACGAGGAAACGACGTTCTTGATGGCGTTGCTGTCAATAAAGAAATATTATTGTCACTATTACTATTAAATGTTTGTCTTAATGGTACGATATGACCAGTGCCATTGATATCGATACCATTCCCAATTCGTGGCTTACCATAAAACCATCCGATGCCACCCAATACATTGCTTAATGCTGCTCTTGCGACATCCAATTCTTGTGAAGTGAATTTCTTAGATTTTAAATTAAAAATATTATCAAATTTTTCATTGAAATTTTTCTTTTTAACGATAATTAAATCATCAAATTTTGGTTGAATAAGTAATTTTTGACTGAAAACGTTGTCCCACATTGTTTTGGCTTCTTCCACGTCGACGTCGTCAGAGAAGTAACCGTTATTTTCATAATATATCACATCAATACTTGTGTTTTTACTGTACTTGATGCTGTTTTCAATGGTAAAGAAGGCGCAAATATTGTTGTTAATAACTATCGCAGATTCGTTTCTTGTAACTAATTGTGCTTTCGCGTCATTGCTATGATCATTTCTTATAAATTTCATGTAAAAATGAGATGACGATTTAGTTTTACCATAAATATGTATTGTGTTCGTATTGTCATTGTCATCAACGGAGTAATATCGTAAGTCATACGAAGAAGTAGGAAAATCAATATTGTTATTGGTTTTATCAACTCCAAAATAATACAAGAACGATTTTTCATCTTCATTACTACTCGATATATCAAAATGTTGTAACCAGGTATAATTGTTATGAATAATGAATGATGCATTGATCATTAATCCATACGTATTATCTATTATATTTTCGATGCCAAATGAATTACCATCATGATATGTATACTCAAATTTGTCTAATTCATCTTGATTTGTCTTGTGACGATATTTATTCATTTTATTATTATTATTATTATTCCATAAAATACCACTAGTTAAGGCAAATTGTTCATTTGTTCTTTTTTTTAAACTAAAATAATATCCAGGATTGAAAGAACCCCAAGAATATAAAAGATTAATGTATGCTGCTTTAGATATTGGTGTTGATGGTGGTATTGGTGGTATGGTTGTCGCTAAAATTGTATTTTGATTAACTTTAATCGTATTGTATATTGATGCGACACAGTAATATGAACATAGTAATGAGGCCAACGAGCCAACAGCAATCAGCACGAGCCGAGCGGTGGTGGGCAGGAATGATGACATTGCAGTACTACTGCGCTTGGGATCTTTCCGTGGCAATTTCATTCATGCATGAGAAGTTCAAAAATTCACTATCACCTAGCCGGAATGATTTCAGCCCTGGTATGGATTGCTAGCGCAAGTGGATTATATTAGTTGAGATAATGGCAATTCAGCTACATTGGGCCGTATGGCGAGGTTGTTTTCACCCCATACAAATGGATATCGCGTTTGACTTCTACATTCGATTGATGCGATCAAAAGATTCCGGGTTCGAGTCCCGGTTCGGCTTAACTTTTGCTTCTTTTTCTTTTTTTTGTTTCGTCGGTTGGTAGTTTCAACAATCAACAATTGCTTCAACAATCCAATTTTACTGTCAACTTAAAAGAATAATCTTGCTAAATGCATACATATAGTATAGTAACCTGTCAATTTTGATTTATTTTTTTGTCATAAAATCATGATCATAATGATATTGATAGCCAACCCAACATATTAACATATTAACATATTAGCACTCGAATAAAATCTGGTCTGTATTACTTTCCTTTGCATTTTACAGGTGCATGGCTTCTTAATCCCTATTGTAATTCGATCTAATCGGCGACCCGACGGCATAATACTAATATTAATATCTAGGAAATAATGTCTACCGAAAAAAAGTATTTGGTTGGTATTGAGGGTGGTGGTACAACTTGGGTGGGTGTAATATGCGATTCATCTCCATCAAACATTGTTAATAAGATAGTAGTCGATACTGATCCAAATCCAATAGTTACATTAACAACACTTAGAAAATGGATAATAGAAAATACAATTAATATTGATTCCATAATTTCTATTGGAATAGCATCATTTGGTCCGATTGATGGTAAATCAACATCTAAGACTTATGGTTATATTACATCAACACCAAAACCAGGTTGGTATATGACAGATGTAATTGGTTTATTGGGATTACGGGATGAATATAAATCAATACCATTTTTATTTGATACAGATGTAAATGCACCAGCAATGGGCGAATATTCGTTATTAAAAACTGAAAAAATATATGAAAACTTAACATCATTAGCATATATAACAGTTGGTACTGGTGTTGGTGTTGGTCTTGTAGTAAATGGTAGAACAGTTCATGGATTAGTACATCCTGAAGGTGGACATTTAAAAGTTGAAAAACATAAAAATGAAGATACAAATTTTAATGGAACTTGCCCATTTCATGGTACATGTATTGAAGGATTATGTAGTACTGGTTCATTAGCTAATCGAAAAAATATCAATCCTAATGATTTACCATCATTAAGTGATGATGATGAAGTATGGGATTTTTGCGCATATTATTTAGCCTTATTATGTAGTAACTTAATATTGATAACGTCGGTTGAAAAAATTGTAATAGGTGGTGGTGTATTAAATAGATCAAGTTTATATCCAAAAATACGAAAGTATACTCTTGAAATATTAAATAAATATATTCAACATGATTCATTAACAGAAACAGAGATTGATAAATACATTACACCATCTATATTTGGTTCGAATGCTGGAATTATGGGTGCATGTTATCTAGCATCATTAGCCAAATAAATAGCATAATATATATATCTAATAAATAAGTATATATTCGTACGAAAATTATTATTTAATTATTTACAACTATTTCCATAACATGGTCATACTCATGTTTTGATCGCTATCCTTTTTCATTACTTTTGCTACAGCTAAATCAAAATCTTCTTGAGTAACATGAATTCTTCTTTCACGTAATGCAAACATACCAGCTTCAGTACAAATAGCTTTACATTCTGCACCACTTGCATTATTCATTTTTTCAGCAATTTTGATGAAATCAATACCACGTAACAAATTCATTCTTCTACTATGAATTGTTATAATATCTGCTCTTGATGCAGTTGTTGGATTTGGAAATTCAATTTTACGATCAATTCTACCAGGTCGCAACAATGCACTATCTAATATATCAATACGATTCGTTGCCATAATGACTTTAATATTTTGTGTTGCTTCAAAGCCATCTAATTGTGCTAACAATTCTAACATAGTACGTTGCACTTCACTATCACCACCTTGACCTGATTCTAATCTAGCACTACCAATAGAATCAATCTCATCCATAAAAATAATTGTAGGAGCTTTTTCTCTTGCCATAACAAACAGTTCTCTTACCATTCTTGAACCTTCACCTATATATTTTTGTACTAATTCACTACCTGATACACGAATAAATGTACAATCTGTATGATGAGCAACAGCTCTTGCTAATAATGTTTTTCCAGTACCGGGTGGACCATATAATAATACACCTTTTGGTTGTGATACACCAAGTGATTCAAACAATTCAGGATGTTTAATGGGTAATTCTATGACTTCCTTAATTTCTTGAATTTGTTTAGTTAATCCACCAACCATATCATACGTTGAATCTGGAACCTTTTCTACTTTCATTAAAGAAACTAATGGATCTACTTTAGATGGCAATATCTTATGCAATGTGTAAGAATCTTGCTTTAATGCAACTCTAGTATTGGGTGTTAACTTATTAATATCAATATCAGGAGAAAAGTCCACAACATATTTCCCATCTTGATTTGTTTTTACTAATACTTTACTTTGTCCCATTGGTTTAATAACTTCACCAATTACTGATGCAGGTTCGTGTAGTTGTATTAATTCATCTCTTATCAATCTTACTTTGGCATTTAATTGATTTCTTTGTGCTTTCAAGCCTATTTAGAAAATTAAATCAATAAAGTAAAAACATGAATCAAAAGGGGAAATAAGTGAGATAATTGCATTTCAATAGGCATTTTTTAGTAAAATATAATGGAGTGAGTGATATAGAGAGTTATGATATGATTGAGAAGAGTGGACTAGTAGGAGAGTTGCGAAACTTACGCTCTAAATTGCTCGACTTGTCACGGATTTTGATCTGCAACTCCTCGATCTTGCTCACGTAGTAGCCGCGCAGCCCAGAGTCCACACAAGCCGACATACTAAGCTCTTTTCTATTTTCTTTTTTTCGAATTGTTAAAATTATTGTTGTTAGGGTAAATAAAAAGGCTGTGGAATCCCAGAAATCAATTCAAAAAAGATATACCTAAACGTAAAAACAGTGCGATAATTACTTAGTATAAATGAAAGGCAGATCATAGAAGTATAAGTTCATTTATTTATATTTATTTGTTCATGATAATTTTATTTTTCACTTGTACACATGTCAACAGGAAATATAAGCAATAAACTATTAGCTATTATTGAGAGAACTCGCAAGATATTCTTCAAATGCATCGAAGGTCCATTGTGCAATAGATATAGACTCAGCATACATTTCATCATCCTCATTTTTAAAAAGATATAATGTTGGTCTAGCCCCTAGTCTAAAGGATATAACAACTTCATTTTTTCGCATTTTTTTCTCCTTTTTTCTTGTCTTTTGCTCATCAATTATTCGTTGAATATCAGGCATCATCTTCAAATATCTTTTATCCAACTCCAGTATCGCCTTAGAATAAACAGATTCATTTTCTTCACTTTTACAGCACATTTGGCATTGCTCTACTAAATTTATATTATTGTCATTGCTCATATCCAACAAGTTGCTTAGTTTATCACAACTGTCACATAGCAACTTATCAACTACGAACCCGTTTTGTAAGCATAGATCTTTGGTATCATTACCATTAACTACCAAAACTTCATGGCGTAAAATGAATACAAAATACGCGAGCAAGAGCGACAGCAACATCATTATATTGAGTCCGACTTACAACTCACAATGCCCAGTCACCGAAAGCCTATCGACTTCCACCCAAACGATGTGGCTATACTCTCAGCGAATGACTCTGTTACTAATTTTTATGCCAAAAAATTCCAGAACTGGAAAAAAAAAGTTGCGTACTTGACTATTTTTTGAAAGCAAGAAATGATGTGGTTACAGGTGGCGCTGTTCGCACTGGCACTGCTGGTCTCCGGGGCACAAGCTGGGCTGCTGCCGCACGTACTCGCTCGATTGCGTGGCGGTGGCGGCGATGCCGGCAGTGAGGTCAGGGATGTGGTTATTATTGGTTCTGGTCCTGCTGGTTGCACTGCCGCGATATACACTGGACGTGCAATGCTAAGACCATTAGTAATTGCTGGGTATATGGCAGGAGGACAATTGATGTTAACTAGTGATGTTGAAAATTTTCCTGGATATAGAGATCCTGTAAGTGGTCCCATGATGATGGATGATTTAAAATATCAAGCAATAAGATTTGGTGCAGAATTTTGGCAAACTAATGTTCAAAGTGTTGATTTAAGTAAAGAACCATTTGAAATAGTATTGAATAATTGTACAATAAAAGCTAGAACTATTATAATATCTACTGGTGCTGAAGCATTATGGCTCAATAGTGAGAATGAAGAGGAATTTAAAGGCAAAGGTATATCAACGTGTGCTACTTGTGATGGTTATATGTTCAGAAATAAGCCTGTCATTGTTGTTGGTGGGGGTGATTCTGCGATGGAAGAAGCCAATTTCTTAACTAGATTTGCAAGCGAAGTTACTTTGATACATCGAAAAGATAGTTTTAAAGCATCAAAAGTGATGATTCAACGTGCCCATAATAATAATAAAATTAAAATCAAGACAAACCAAAAAGTTGTGAAATGGTTGGGAAGTAATGGGATATTAAGTGGTGCGATCATCGAGAATACTCTAGACGGTTCCCGTGAGACACTCAATGTCGACGGGGCTTTCATAGCAATTGGACATAAACCCAACACAGATTTTTTAAAAAATCAATTAAAATTAACAAATAACGGATACATCGAACTATCGGAACATACCATGACCAGTATTCCTGGGGTCTTTGCATGTGGCGACGTCGTAGACAGTAGGTATAAACAAGCCATCACAGCAGCTGGGTCAGGTTGTCAAGCTGCAATTGACGCCGAGAGATATCTAGAGACTAAACACTAATACAATTATAAATGACACACAATTTACATAAATCATACAAACTTATAATATTTCAATTAAATAACTTCCCGGTCATTTATATCACTGACCCGGATCGTGGACTCCCAAATTTTACTTTTCTTCTTTGAATATAACTTGAAAATCCAAAAGCTTCTATATTTTTTACGAATATAGGTTCTTCAGTACTAAGTAGACATGGATTGCCATAAGTGGCACAACATTTACTAGAAACGCTACGGAAGTCAGTATCTAATATAAAACCAAATCCATCTCCTCCTCCTCCCATTCCTATCTGATGCTCTGTTGAATACATAAAAAAATTATTCGCACTGGTCCACTGATAATCCAAAATTGTATTCGATTCTTTATCAATTTTAAAGAGAAATGATTCACCAGTACCATAGTAACTAGATGAAACCTTCCACGTAGAAGACGAAAACCCGCCGATAATTTCTCCAGAAATGGTTTCGATTAGAATGATTGCGTATTCGGTGTTTTTCATGTTTAAATAAAATGTAGTAAAATCGCTACCATTTTGAGTAAGTGAGTAGAGCAAAACCATGCTATCAATATGTAATATACGAGGCAATCTCGGTCGCAATTGTTTCGCTAAGTCATTAGTTAGGATAGATATATTTTCACCAACGAGACTGGGAATTTCAATTTCCCATATTTCTCTTGGTGCTGGTTCTAACTCGTCATCGGATGATTCAACTTGTTTATCTCGTGATACTTCACTTTTACTATTGCTTGCTTTATTATTAATCAAATTTATGTTCGAGAATATAGTCGAAAAGTTGAACACTCTAGAATTAGGCGAACTTGACATTACCCCTGTTCCTTCGTTATTAGCTGCGGATGAGTTACTAGGTAGTTTTAATTCATTACTTCCTTCTTTTTTGGTAGTTGGAACAGTTACTGGAGAAACAGTTCTCGGTATTAATGGTTTCGCTTTTTCAAATAGATATTCGACGCTACTAAGAATTGATGACGATTTGGCTTCGCGTAACCTCAATAACATACCTGGAAATACTTTATTTCCTTTTGATAAATGAATTGAAATGAGTAATGTGATTAAATGAGAAAGGGATAGAAAATAAATTATCAATATAGGGCTAAATGAAATTAAGTAAGAAAGAATGTCATCATTTCAGTGTTAGTCATTGAGTGTCTGTGGCAAGTTACCTCCTATAAGAATGGACTTGTTCAGTCTCGTCAACTTCGCCACCGAGACCCCTGTCTTGACGGAGATGGACACCAGTGTCTCGGACTTTTCCACTGTGTAGAACTCCTCCTCCATCGTTGAAGAAGCCACCTCACGCAGCATACCAGGTGAGCCAAGTTATTCCTAACTTTTTTCATTAGTTCCGGTTATTTCCTCAGATGAATATTACAGTCACATAACATTACAAGAATGTTTATCGTAGCTTCATTGTAACTTATTTGAGCCTTATGGTGTGTGATCTCTTGCGATTCCTATGTTTCAAGTATATAATAATGATAGAATTCGCCGAATCCTACCAAATGATAGTTAAAGTTTCAATCTATCGGAAATCAGTGCTAAACCACGCGAGCATATTCACTTTTTACATGATTTCTACTACCGTTTAAAAAACGTTTCCAACTTTCAAATCATTGATTCAATGGTATGTCGCCAATAATTGGTACCGGTGCCGGCGGTGCAGAAGTCATCGTGAGCATCAGTGCGACTATCAGTGCAACTTGCAGCGTTTGGTGCTGTGAGAAGCGCCTTCCGCCCATTCTCTCACCAGCTTAATCCCTCGAACACAGAGACTAACGTAGTCACTCACACAGTCACTCGTCCATACTGCCATGCTTCTCTGGATCCTTCTCGTGTGTGTCGTCGTTGTTCCCGGATGCATTGCATTCAAAACCAGTAAAGATGCACGGTTTATGGTATTTTCATTGCACAGTTCTTCATTGCCAGTTACATCACAGGAAAATGCGAAAAATTTTATTGCTAAATCGACCAATGTGTTAATAAAGTCGCTTGGTGTGGCCTTAATGTATGCCGATGCAGCAAATGCGGCAAGTGCTAAAGGTACTACCACAAGTAAAGGAAAATCTACATATTTAGTTGAGCCAACCTCTGAGTTTAAAGATGAAGAGAAAAGAACAAAAGAGTTAAGACTTGCAGAGTCAAAGATTAGGAGTGAATGGGATAGTGTTATTGAGAAGTTAAGTCGCAGTGAAACCGCAGTTGAAAAAGAGGCTAATATAAGAGGACTTATAAACATATTGAAACCTCTTGATGGTATACCTTCTGGTGTACAAAAATCACAATTTGTTAAATTATGTCGTAGTTTAAAATTTGTAAATCCAGAACAAAAAAGGTCTAAAAAAACTCTGCCCACGTGGACTAAGGAGGTAGAAATTGCATATCAAGAATTAAATCAACTGTATAACAAGAAGGTGCTACCAGACAACAAGAATCGTTCAAATCCGTTATAAAAAGATATTAATTGTAATAGTTAATTACAGTTTGCACACTATTGTTCATTGTTGAGTCCTTGCTCGACCCCTTCTACATAAGGTTCATTTCATCATGTTCATCTTACTCTCGTGTTCCCGCGCCAAGATTTCTTTACAGACATCAGTAAAATTTAAGACTCCTTTGACAAACCCTTTCTCGTTAACCACAAATGCCCGCGTGCTTTTGGTCTCATACATTACCTCGATTGCTGCTCCAAGAGTGTCTGTCTCGAGAATTGCACCGCATACCTTTAGCCATTTACGTATTTTTGACGCATATACCATTTTTTTCTCTTTTGCTATATCTTCTTCCGTGAGTAAAATATTGGCATTACTTGCAGTCTGAGATTTGGGTGTCTTAATACTTCGCTGTGACTGCGCACTACGGCTAGATCTCACAGCTGATACTGGTTTTTCAGGCTTAACGGCTACGGAAATCGTGGATTTCTTCTTAGTACCAGAATTGGCACCTTTTGCTTTGTTCATACTCATACTCGTTCTATTCTTTTTGTTGTTCTTCTTGTTTTTCTTGGTACTGTTATTACTACTATGACTACTATTACTTGATGAACTCGCATCGTCACTGTCACTATCGCTTGAATCAGATTCTGACTCCTCTTGGATGTCCATGGCGCCCTTAAGACTCGGGTCTAATTCAGATGTATTGGTGACAGAATCAAAATTCTTGTAAATCATCACTGAGTCACAATGTTTGATCGGACTAAATAACACCGAAAATGCTGAAAATTTAAACTCGATACCGTCGTATAACTTGTGTGTGCCGTTGGCATAACTTTTGCATAAACTGTCTTTAGTTATTTTCCCCGCTGTGGGTTTGGTTTGTTCGTGCCAGCTAAGCAGTATTGAGTCAATAAAATGATAACTCAGTCTTCCGATTAACTTTTCATCATCATCAAGGATTGCACATGCATCAACATCATTAGTGACCATTGTATGAAGCGCATTTCCAACTATAATAGATCCAGATGAAGTGAATGCGTCCTTCAGCATGCCGCTAACCGATGCTTCTAAGTTCATCATACGACCCAGTAACTGCGAGCAATGAGTCCTAACGAAAGCCACCAAATCATTTACTGTGAGTACCAAGGCAACTTTGTTCGGGTTAGTAGGGTTTGCTATAGGAATAAATTTGTGGCCATTTATTATCATTCTAATTGCATCAAAGATGCAATTGTCAGGCTGTAAGATTTTACTTTCGTCTACGTTCATGTTGCGCTGATACCAGCCTGATGTAAAAATAGACTTAATTGGCACCACAAATTTATCGATAAAATCTTGATAATGATGTCGTTGGTTATCTTTAACTACGTCTCTGGACCTTGAGGCCATTAATGGCAGCTTCATTGCTACGGACATACTTACATTAAATGAGTTATTACTCGCACCACCATAATAACCGCCCAAACTGGAAACAATACTTTGCCTTCCCTTCGAATGGACTGGGTTAGTTACCACTCCCGCGTGAATTTGAGTTATACGTCTTTGTTCCACGTATGCATCTTTTGCAGTGATGTCTTCAGGTAGACAATGGACCAGCCATCCCATTAATGCGTCGATTGTAACTAAACCAATAAACCGAGGCTTCTCATACTTTGGTACTCCAAATGAAGAGCCGCGTCTACCTACATGCTCGTTACTTTCACGGCTATACAGTATTATTGCTTCCTTTTGGGCTAATATCAAATACTCAGTACACATCCATGTGTTATCATCCTCATTTATTTCTACTTTCGATGGATTGAAATACGCATTTGTGTCAACTGCTGCCAGAAGTGATAGTGTCCATAACGGATTCTGAGGCCTTGTAAATAAACTATTACATAAATTTTGAGCATGCTTGGCTGCTTCTTCTGTGTCAGTCGTACTCAATTGTGTCTTAGTGCTCATTAATGGAATATCCAATTGCTTACTCCTTGTGATGCAGTGGTTTATGTCGTTTAAGGAATCCAAGAAGCCTGAGATGATTAAAGAATCTTGACACAACAGCCAAAACTCGTCAAACTTCATTTCTACTTGTTTTGTTTCTTGAAGAACTATTGAACTATCATTATCTAATAAAAATTTCTCGTCGTTATCGTCAAACAGTAACTCATCATCACCTTTACTTTTAGGTATTGTCGGTTCATTATTCGCTGATTCGGTTTCTAGTTGTTGCTGTCGTTTTAATTGAATTAATCTTTCGCAGTAAGGGGTCAATATTTTATCGACCAAACTGTCGCAACTAAATCTATCCATTTTCTCAGTGGTAAATATACTACCAGCACCTGCTAAGACGGAATGCACGAGTAGAAACAAGTTATCTCGTTTTAAAGTATATGTGCCATCATAAGGATTTTCAATACCGATTAAATTAAACAGAAATTCCAATTTTATTTTCATGGAATAAGGAGTTAGTAATCCAACGATGCTCATTACTTCCAATATATTACACCCATCTTGTTGTATTTCTGTCTTATATTCATCGGCTACATCATTTATGTCAATGCTTTTGCTGTGACTTTTAATTTTAAAATATACAAAATGTTCCTCTGTATCCTTGAAAAGGTGGGTAAATAAATCATCGAATACGTCGCGATCAATGACATACGGATCAACAACTTTCGGTGGTCTTTTCAATCGTTTCTCGTCAACATTATCGCGAACTTTGTGCGTATTGGACCAATACTCAAAAGTTTCCTGTAGCCAATTTAGCTTGATGTTACTGTACTCAATAAGGTGAGCAATATCACGTGCTCGCTCGAGAGTAGGTATGTATTGATTATTCGAGACTTTATTCCCCATTTATGGTCCACGGCAATTGCCGGGTGGTCTTGGCTACTACAGTGGTCCACTCAGCGCGTGGTGTACCCAACCAGGCTCGAAACGTGCATCAAAAACGCGTGCGAGTCGCAACTGTTTCTTCTGTTGAGAAAATTACAATACCGGTGCCATACCGGTGTCCTAGTCATGACTAAGTCATCGCTAGTCTATGACGTATGCTTCATCGCAGGGGAAAGTCCCGAGAGTAGAGGAAGAAGAGCGTTTAATATTCAAAAAAATGGTCTCATATTTTACAATATTTAGAAATCAAAAGCATCTAGTTTGCTGCCGTGATGGTGCAGTGTGGTTGTTGACGTCAATCTTCTACTCATACTAGAAGGAGCAGAACAAAAAAATTCTTGGTCGTGTAATGGTAATTTACTTTGAAGTGATGGAGGTGGGAATTGTTTATAATATATTTCTTTGGCGCGCATGACATTATTCCCGCCACCACTTGCACCCATTTGTTTAAGAGTTTGAGCTAACTTTACTAGCCTAATTTTTTCTTGTTTCTTAATATAAGCTATTCGTTCGTGTTCAGGAAGTGAATTTAGATCGACTTTTTTCTCTTGTGACTCGTCGCTAGCAACTCCATTATCTGTGTGATTTTCATGAGACACCGTTGATTTTAATGAGGATTTCATGGTGCTCATTGCTGGTGCGGTTTGAGACTCGCGAATTTTGGGTAGAGATTTTGTATGGTGTCTACTAGTTGCATTGAGACTACTTTCCATGGCGCCTTCGCCTATTGCTGTGCTTCCTCCCTGGAATGAACGAATACTATGTTTTTCTGATGCTGGATAGCTTAGTGCTAATTTTAATTCGCTCCAATTTCTTGGATTTCGAGGTAAACTGCTTATTACCGAAGTATCGCTATTACTATAACCAGATGCCGTTTTAGCTCGTTGTATAGAGCTAGCATGCATCTTTTCCCATACACTACTTTTACTTTGTGTTTGGTTGATGTCATCATCTTCTAAATCTCGAAGCATAACTCCGCCATCGCCAAATGATAACTGCATTGATGATGCACCTGATAATCGGGATGACTTCGACGCTGCAGATGAAGGTCTACTACCAATTTCATCTTCAGGTAACAAATCCAGATTAATTTGTGTGTTTACTAATTTGAACATAACTGGATCGCAATAACCTCCCATGCCAACCGTATTACCTTGCACAACGTTACTGCCGCCGTAAATAATCATAATTGGTTCTTCTTTAATGGCCACTGACGTACTCGCAGTGCCGTATGATAACGTAGATTCACTCGATGATGCAGGGTTAATCCTACTTTCATTATAAATATAGTCAACCGATTTACACGCAATGCCAACGTGGCCATATCTTGTATTAGGTCCAGTTCCTTTGAACTTCACAGGTGCCAATAGACCTCGGTCAATATCTAACTTCAAAATCGAAGATTGTTTCTGTTTTGATTTCTTTTTTCGACCAAATGAATTAGTTTCTGAATTTTCATTTAATGAAGCAGTTTTTGAATCTATAATTTCTCTTCCTCCAAATATAAGCAATGATTTACTACCATCTGTAGCGCTCGACCAATCAATACAAAGTGAAAATCCATGTAGACCTAATTGTGTTGTTCTCCCTCTAGCATCATACAAGTCTAAATAGCTTAATGTCAAAGTATGAATATTCAAAATCATGACATCGGTGACATTAATGTCATTCTCTTTGTACGTAGAGTTGTTGGAGGATCCAACAATACCACCGACAATAACTAATGTATCATCAACTAATTCGGCTCGATGATCAAACAAGGGGTGAGGTACAGCGCCATTAATTTGTAATTTTGTCCATTGTCCTCCATCCGCTGGATAACTCCAAAAGTCATTAAATATTAATTCTGTGTATTTAGATGGTTCCATGCCAGCACCACCATATAGTATAAGTGATCTGTTACCTATAACTGTACCAGGACTTTTTTCTTTACTTAAGATGCTTTTTTTAGTTTTTGACGTTTGTTGCGTAGTTCTAGACATTTGGGTACTAACATTATGACTTTCCTCTCCCGTATGTCCAGATTTATTTGAATAATTCAATAATGATGTTGAAAAGTATGTCATTGTATGGCCTCTTCTAGGCATTGGTGCCACACCGTCCTCAGAGCATCTAGTCCAAATACCAATCGTTGGATCGTTGGCGTCTAGTATATACATGCTATTATATAATTCTCTAATGTACCATGTTTTAATTGATACACGATCTATAAGTTTCTCTGATTTTTCATTCTCGTAAGGTTTTCCCTGGCCACCGTATACAACAAATTTGCCATTCCCGATATACGTTACAGTGTGACCATCGCGCTCAACTGGTGTGTCTCCTTTACAAGGATATACACTCCACTTGTTATTCACTAAGTTATAACGCCAAACCTCATTCGTTCTGGATATCCCTGCACCAGAGCCTAAGAATAAATACATGTTTTCTTTGAACACAAACGACTGCGTGTTCGCCCTAATGGCTGGCATCCTGCTGGCCGAATTGAGCTCTTTCCATGCTAATTCGTTCTTTAAGCGATCCATTTTGCTTAAAAGAGTGCTATCGCCAATGCCAGGTATTTTGAACTTGCCTTCGCAGTGAAACTGACACCGGTACCCGGAGGACCGAAAGGTTTGAAGCCGTTAAAATTAGATGAAAAATTAAGCTCTACGAGTGCATTTTGAACTTGTGAGGGTCCAATTAAGCATAGCTTACTCTGCTTGAATGCGTTTATTCCGTATCGGCACCTACTTTGCCAAGTACCGGTATCGGATATTCATTTTTATTTGACCTTATTACATCATAAAATATTTTGCCTTGTGGCCATGAATATAGCTAATGATTTAGCCACACTTTTTTGTCTTGATCAATACATTTCTGTGTATTGTAGATGTCGAATCGACCAGGTTCGACGATTCATATTATGTATACCAGTACCGGTAATTTTACTCGAGTCTCGACAGCCTTAGAGATGTTACCACTTCCTTTCTGCGATTAGCGAGAAACATGCGCTTGCTAACACACAACGTGCTCAAGTGCAATGCAAAGGGGGCAGAGAGAGGATTCCCATTGCAGCTGCAAATAGACGAGTACGAAGTTCGTGAAACAGATATAAATTATGATTTTCTAAAGGATTTGCTACCAACATTGCATTGGCCAGGAGTCGTCATCTGCGCTAGCGCTGTTGGACTTGAAGGATTCCCTGTCGACTTCGATCCATCCCTGCTTGAAAGTGAAGACTTTTTGAATGCAGTGCACAATTTATTACTTGATATTCATGTTAAAAATGGCGTGTTACTGTGTCCAGAAACAGGTAGCAAATTCCCTATCAATAATTTTATCCCCAATATGAAATTAAACGAAGACGATGTGCAGTAAGTATATCTGGTTGCGAATTGTAATACTTGTTGTTTATTATTGTATTATAAGTAAAAAGATTAAAGATAAACAATTAAAGATTAACAACATATATAAAACCAATATACAATTAATCCTACTCTAATATAGCGTTATTCAGAATTGATTTGAAGTCAAATGGGACAAATGCGTGACCATCAGCTTTAAAAAACTTATTCTGAAACTCAACCCAATGCAAACGAAGTGCATGCAAAAAACATTCTAATACATCCATACACAACAATACTGCGAACGTTACAGCTGCAAACACCCCAAATCCTAAAAATATTAGAACAGGATTACCTGTTTGAATCATTGACAATAGTGCTTTATCCCAAAATACTTCGGCTAATTCTGAGTGGGCAAGTGACAAGGCCCACAAACGTAAGTATGATGCCGTGTTCGACACCATACCTAGTACAAACTCTATAGTTTCTATGGCTTGATGAATAAATACTTCACCGAAATCAAACTCGCCATGTCCATGACCATGACCACTACTGCTAGTACTATTAGAGTGACCATGTTCGTCAAAGGATTTAGTTGGTAATATGAGATTAGCATGATCATCATGAGTGTCGTGACTACCTAATAATGGATTATCTGAACCTGAATTACGTCTAGTTGACACCATTTTATCATGTTCGTATTTAAGATAAAATGGTTTCACAAACAATAACCATGGAACGCATATAAATGCGACTAACAATAAAAATATTTGTAGACCAGCTTGGCCACTGAACATTGGTTCGTCCACGTTGCCTGGCTTAAGAGCTATGTTGATAAGGGTGGTAATTAGATTTGGAGGTTGGCATCCATCACCAGATCCACCAAAATTCAATGGACACATATCAACAACCATGGTATTTGCTGTACAAACTGATCCATCATATGTGTAACATGAAGTTGATGTTGACAAGCTACAAGAATTGTACACACCACTCGAACTGTATGAACAAGTGCCTAATGCCATTCGACTATCCCAGTTTATACTCCATTTTACAAATATTAATACTACCATGTATCCAAATAGAGCCATGTCAAAAAGAATCATAGGGATAAATTCGCAGTATAAGTCTATCCAATTCTTGAAATAGACGGCATTTATTCCTCTTAGCACAATACCTACAGTCATCTGGAAGATGCCTAAGATAACACTCATCTTCATCTTCATCGAGTTATAGAACAACAATTCGTTGGATGATATTTTCCATACAGGATCTGTTCCAAATGGATAAACCGTTGACGCGTCCCCATAACTACCGCTTACATAGGATGCTTTTTCGTCTGTAACCTCTTCTTCAAAGTACCATTTCGAACCGAATAGATCCAATGAAATAGAAAAATAATCATTGTATATTAATCCTGCATAGATAGCCATTACACCCATAGCAAAAAGCATGTATCGTGCTACATATATATCTTTCAACATACCTGGTGTAGACCGCAATTCCGCTAACGACTCTGTTAAAATTAAATATAAACCAGCGCAAGTCAAGCATGTCCCATGACCAATATCGCCATACATAACACCAAACAAAAACGGGAATGTTGCCGCAGTGAATAATGCAGGATTTATTTCCTTATACCGTGGTATACCATACGTATTTACGAATGATTGAAATGCTACAGTATACTTATTAGTCTCAAAATGCGTTGGTGCAGTAGGCCATGACTCATTGGATACTCTTTCTAACAACGCTGTTTGGGGTAAGTTTACATTACTATGAGCACGTTTTATAGCACTACGTGCATCTGGTATGGATGCAGTTAAAATCCAACCTCTTCCACGCAGTACAGTATTACCCGCCACGTCACTTTTAAACAAATTTAATGTTTGATATGTTGATTTTTCTCGTTTTACAATCCACAACCATTCTTCTACGTGCTGTGCTAGTTCGATACATAGTCTCAGGCGTGCCTCATTATTCTTATTGAGGATATGTGTCGCTTGTTCAATTTCACTCTCGTTCTCGGATAACTGTGAATCTAACTCTTGCGAGCGATACAAGTTATTCAAGTTATACCTATTAACTCCAAATGCATCGCATATTTTCTTAATTTTTATTTCGATTGCTGTTGACTTATAAAATACTATGAAACACGTTTTCAAAATTGGTTTTCCTTGAGCATCATTCACGTTGCTACTCATTTGTTTAAAACGAAGGTAACAGTTTCCTCTAGTGGCTCTGTACAGCATACGATCAAAACGATTTTGCTCAGTTGTAAGTATCACACCAGCAATATGACTAAATGAAAGTTCGTGTGTTGAATAATAAGAACCTGTGTAAGATTCATCGTTAACTGAAACAGCCTCGTAATCAGTTTTAAGCCTCAATTTATTAGTGACATAATCTCTAGATGGTGTTGAATTTAAGTCTACACCTACAGGACTACTGTTAGGAATATCATTTAAAAATGCTCGAGCATTTTTTAATAATTGATTGAATTCAACTTTGTGCGTAAATTCTTCCGTCAATTTGTCATTATATTTATTTAACTCGATCAATTGCCTTTCATATAAATCAAGTTTAGTTTCTAATGATTGTAACGCACTACCTCCTATGCCAATTGCTTCCGTCTCTAATGCTCTTTCAATAAATGAATCAACTGAACCAGCAGGCAAGATAGGTATATTCATTTTTTTGACTTCAGAATGAACGTACCTAATTTTTCTTTCAATTTCATCACAACGTTTAATATAAGCAACATATCTTCGTTGGAAAGGTGTTAATTCACTATTTAAATCAATAAATTGCATGCAACCGAGAGATCCCAGCTCGCGGATGCATGCCGCAGCTGTTTCCTCGGACAGTATCAGTGACATGTACGTCATGTCCGCGGAGCGCCACCATGAGCCCATCTTGGATCTTAACCTTGTCACTACTATTATAATTTCCCAAACTTTTTCAACCCTACCAGCGGACCGGCGGTACCATAGTCGTTATCTTTATGATTGCAAATTTATGAATGAATTATAATAAGTTATACTGAATATTAGTAGTATTGTTGGTGTTTAAGCTGTGAGATTGGTAGAGAGATCAAATAAGGCTTACAGTGAAGAAATCGTTTAAAATCCGTGTATTATACACGACACCATCGCTTGCTTCCTCATTTATTATTATGTCACGAGTTTATTAGTTCAATGTATTAGTTTTACTAAGCTGATACGACCGGGTTGAAATTTTCGACCAGGTTTCATTTCAGGCACGTAAACTTTGCGTCGTAAAGGTAATTTGCTGTAATCGTGCGAAGTCAAGCCAGGATGAGGACTGTGGTGTTCGCGAGAGTGCTACTCGGATTGTTGTTGTCATATGGGGCTGCGGCTCAAGTAGTTAGTGACTTCATGGGTAGTGATATTGAGGTTACATTTTCCAAGGAAATATCATATACATCATTTGATAATGATAAAAATATTGGTATAAAAGTTCATAGAAATGATGAATTGCCAGATTCTTTTAACTGGAGAGATCAAAATCTTGTAACAGTTGAGTTGAACCAACATATACCTCAATACTGTGGATCATGTTGGGTACACAGTACAGTCAGCTCAATTGCTGATAGATTAAAAATTCAAAACAAAGGAATTGGTAGAGATGTCATTCCATCTGTCCAGGCAGTTTTAAATTGTGGTAAACTGGTTGGTTCATGCTCTGGAGGCGATGTACATGCACTATTAAGATGGTGGAATAAAAATCCATTACCTGACGTTACATGTATGGCGTATGAAGCACGAGATGGTACTTGCAGTGAAAATGGATATGACTTTTGCAGAACATGTAATTCCACTGGTCTGTGTGCACCAGTAGCTGAATACAGAAAAGTTAAAGTTAATGATTATTATCGTGTTATTGGTGACGACAATATTATGCAAGAAATTTACAAGAATGGACCAGTTATTTGTTATTTGAACAGTGATTGTATCGATGATTACACAGGCGGAATTAACATGTATAATGAAAGTTATACTGGAGAAGAATGTAAACCTTATAACTTTAATCATGCAATCTCTATAGCAGGTACGTAATTATTAACTCACTTACTCTCGCATATACTCACTTGCTGGCTTAGGTTGGGGAGTTGATGCAAATGGTGTAAATTACTGGGTATCACGAAACTCTTGGGGAACATACTATGGTGAGGGAGGATGGTTTAATATCGTCAGAGGTGGTGCATATAATCCAATCGGTTGTTATGCAGCGTCTGCTTCTATTGAAAATATTTAATTTATACAAGTAATACATTAATTACAATATTAGCGTCTCGTCAATGACTCAACTTTTCAATTGTACGTTTACAGCCTTTCTTTTGACCTGCTCTTCAATGGCTTGCTGCACAATGTCAAACCATTTGAGCTTGTTGCTGCATGATCTTTCTCTGGGCCGTATTCTTGCAAATCCCTGTTGAAATGCATTGAGGACGGTAACGACATTGTCGACTGCTAGAGGTTTGTTGTGACGCGGCTGCTGCTGCGGCGTTGCTTGGCGTAAGAGTCGCATCTATCCTTGTAAACCTGTTGAAATGGCGGCGATCGCGCCGAAGGAGGATGATGAAGATGAGGAAATCAATAAGGAAGATTTCATGAAAAATAAATCGTCATTACAGATAAAGAATGAATTGGAGGCTGGTAAAGATAATCCAAAGATGAAATCGGTTATTAAAGCTATGACAGCTGAAGATATATTCACCCTTTTTGATGAGGATGGGTCTGGATTAATTTCATTTCCAGAATTTAAGAGAATGTTGCCGTACTTAGAGATACAAATTAGTGATGCGAAAGCATTTAGATATTTCAAGATTTGTGATACTGATGGAAGTGGTGAAATTGATATTGACGAATTTAAAGTTGCATTATTTACATGTGATCCAACAAGTGGAAATCCTGTTGGTTTCAAACCAGGCAAAAATCTAACTCCATTAGATGCATTTGAGATATTCGACGAAGATGGGAGTGGTTTTCTTGACGAAGATGAATTCTTTTACGCTTTTGAATATTTGAAAATTCCTCTTACTGATCACAGGCATGAAAATTATTTTAAAACTATTGATATTAATGGTACTGGTTCTATCGATTATGAGGAGTTTCGGGAGGTATTTGTTCGTCAATGTAATATAAGAGATGAGTTGGAATCCAGGGGCTGTGATATTCCATCTTTTGTGCGGAAGAAAACTTTACAAAGCATGTTAAGAAATATGTTAATAGATGAAGAAAAGCGTGAAAGACTAGCTATTGCTGAAGCAAAAAGATATAAAAAATGGCTCTTAGCTGTGCGAGGTAAGAAAAGAGTAATACGAGAAGCAAAGTTTCGTGCATATCAAGAATTGCGTCAAGCGTTGGACACAGCTGGGCATGTGTATGTATTTGGCGGTGGTACTTTCAATCAGTTTGGTAATTCGGCTGTTAAAGACTTGAAAACACCGCAATTTACGTTTGAAAACTTTGATAAAATAGTGGAGTTATGGAATGATCGCATCAACCCTCAGCAACTTGTCAATAGATTGCACTTAATTAGAAAAGCAGAAGAGCAGGATGAAGCTAGAGATGCGAACAGAGATTTAGGCGGTATATCGTCTCAAATGTCGAAGAAAAAGGTAACCATAGACCCATACAAAGAGGCTCTTGATAGTGGATTTCATAATTTAAACGTGCAGTTAAACACCGCGGCATTATGGGGCCGACGGATTCATCATGTTGCGGTTGGTGATAGTGTAATGTTTGCCTTGGCAGATACTGGTGAAATTTATTCAATGGGTGGAAATAAATTTTGGTGGCATGAAATTCAGCCTGATAGTTTATATCAGACAAAATGGAGAGGTGACACAACAGCGCGGTCGCAATTACTATTGGGGACCGTTGGAAAGGAGTTACCGCCTGATAAATCATTAAATAGAAACTTTGATGAAATGACACCCGAGGAAAAGAAGTGTGAAGTCATTAAAGTAGTGACGAAGTACTTCAACGTATGGGAACCCCCACCAAATGCATCAACGAGAATGCTATACTTTGAAAAAGAATTATTACCAAAAGTTGAGTATGATACAGTGAAGTTTGCGCTGCATGTTCGTGGCAAGCATATTGAGGAATCAACGAAATATGACATGATGGAAATGCTATGGGAAGATATCTCATTGGAGAAAAAACTACTAGGTGAACGAGCTCATAAGTCAATCAGGGAGTTAGAGACTCAAGTAGCCTCGTTGCAACGACGTAAGAAGGATAAATTAGCACAAAAAATATTGAATAAAATTGATGGTATGTGGGCGCCACTTCGAGAGGTACAAGCAGAGCAAAAGGCGGCGGCTTTAGCGAAAAAGGTTACGGAAGAGCATAATAAAGTCATGAAACTAGAAACTGATTATGATAATTATAGAAATAGACTACTATTCAAGCGCGAAGATATGCATCCAGAGTACACTCCTAGAGGCAATTCATTAAAAATTCAGATATCAGGTATTACTCCAAGAGCTCAAGAGTTACATTCTCCACGAAATTTTGAGTCTGCCATTCAAGTTTCAGCCGGTGCAGCACATGCTTGCTTAGTTCATAAATCAGGACAATTATATGCATGGGGTGTGGGTGGTTCTGGACGTTTAGGCTTGGATGTAACATTAGGTGGTGATCCACAAAAAGATACTCATATCCCTACACTGGTCCAAGCATTGTCTGGAAGGCCTGTGTTGCGAGTTGATTGTGGATATGCTCATACTGCGGCAGTGGTAGGAGGAGGTGATTTGTATGTTTGGGGCTCTGCAGCCGCAGGAAAACTGGGTTTAGGTGAAATTGTTGATAAGGAAGAGTGTTTCTGTTCGTTACCCACTAAGGTTATGGTTGGAATTGAGAATAAAAGAGTCGTTAAAGTTTCTTGTGGGTCTGCCCATACTGCTGTTATCACTGAACAAGGGCACCTTTACATCTTTGGGTGTGGGGATGGTGGAAGGTTAGGTAGTGGTAAAGGTAATTATGACTCGGTATATATTCCAAAGTTTGTCAAATCGCTTGAGCACGAAAGAATTGCTACTGTATCGTGCGGAAATACTACTACCATTGTAACCACTGAAGTCAAACGTGAGTGGATTGGTGATGATGGTGCTAAATTTCGTACATTAACGGGTGGGAAAGTGTATGTTTCTGGGTCTGCGAATGTGTTCGGTAAACAGTATGATGAGTTCACACTCCTGCAAGGTCCTATCAAAGGCAAACCCATTAAAATGGCATCTGCTGGATTCCAGCATTCAGTGTTAGTGACCGGTGAAGGCGAATTGTATACTTGGGGTCATAATGTCAACCAATCTTTGGGATTAAAAAGTAAAGCGCATTTCATTGCCGATCCAACCCCAGTTACCTGTTTATTCTCAACTGCGGAGAATATTGGGCTGAATAAAATTGCATATCAATCATCTACTTTCAATAGTAGAGAGGCATCATATGCGGTTAATGGTAAAACAGGTGGTCATGGTTTGAAGCAATGCTCATGTACTCAGCAAGATGCTCAATCATGGATCGAAATTGACTTAGAACGCACTGCTTTGATTGATACAATCCGATTATGGAATCGTGTTGATGGACCCAATGATCCGACCCAGCCGCATGATCTATACACCTCTAGGTTATTTCCATGTTGGATAATGGTTGGTCAAGAGCCGTTTAAGAAAGACTTGAGTCCAATGGCGCTAAAAGACAACCTGAAGAAGGCAGTTGCCAAAGTTAAGTTTACGGACAATCAGCGAATATCTCAATGGAAATGTCCAATAAACACTCAAGCCAGATACGTACGAGTGCAATTAGAGGGATATAACATGCTTACTATTGCACAATTAGAAATACTAGGATTTTGGGGATTAGCTAAAGGTGTGGGTCGTGTATCATATGCTCAGGCTGGTAGAGATGTCACGGTTGCAGTGATAAGACCCAGTAAAGATCCGCGGGATATAGAAAATGTTTACAAAAGGGCGGCGTGGTCGGATTCCTTTAATGCTGATATTTTACGTCAATACGAAACGTTTGCATTAGAATACGATAAGTATGGTCGCGGCGAGGTCATCCAAAAGGATTGTTTGGTTTGTGCGTCTGGTGTGAGGTGTGAAACGTGTACATTATTTGAAGTATACGACGATGAAATTAAGTTGATGCCTCCTGCTATCGGTGGTAGACGTAGAAGGCTTAATAGTATCGATAAATACTTAATTGAGGCAAATAAGCCGGCTCTTGAAATCAAAGTAATACCTAAAAAAGTAAGACCAACGAAATGGGAAATGCGTAAAGAAAAGTATCGTTCGTACCTCAAGACGTGGTTCTCCGGTAAATTATTACCATCGTTTGTGAGGCCGATGGCTAGAGAGGACGCGCTAGAAATAGATCCGGAGGATTTGATGAGAAAAATAAATCGTGAAAAAGCACTTAATGATTTACTTTTAGATAGCCAAGGCGGAGATGCAGCGCATACTGCCGTGGTTCATAAAGATGATACCAGTGTCCTAACTGAGTCCGTTGCTGAGACGGAAGAAAAAGAAGAGAAAGAAAGACGTGATAGAGACGAGAAGTTATTGGCGGCATCTACGCCTAAGATGTCTAAAGCGGGATTGAAGAAGCTCCGTGATCAAGCAATGGGTGGCCAGGATGATGATGATGATGATGACGCAAAAAGTGCTGCATCTTCTATTGGTGATGAGATTAATCCGAAGGTGGGAGTTTTCTACAATATGCATAAAGAGCACTACAAGCTGAAGCCAGGTGATATCTTACCTACTGGGCATGTCGTCAAGGCAAATATGCCCAAGTCGCTAACTAAACCTGCTGCTAATTCCGAAGAGGTACGACGTTTAGAAGCCGAGCGAAAGCAAAAAATCAAAGAATCTGAAAAAAGACTAAATAATGTTAAATAAGTATATTTGTTTATTTTATAGAAATGTCAATTTACCCCCTTGACTCTTCTCTTTCTTAATCCTTGTGTTCTAAGCATGCATGGAAATCCCTGCTGCCGGTACAATTTTACCGTTGGTTGATCGCCAAAAAAAATCAAATCTTTCGATCATGAGTGCCCAGATGGAGCCCAGTACAGAAAACGAGCAGTCGATGCTGATTCAGCTAATCCATCAACCTGCTTTTCTGCGGCTTTTGGATCTGAAATCGTTGCAAAATCTAATTTTGTTATGTAAAACTAGTCAAAAAATCTGTTTACATGAGATAAAGCCTAGTTTCTTTGCGGCATTGAGTCACTCGTTCGCAGTTCATTATGGCTTGTATGCTCTTGAACTTGAATCAATTTTGAAAAATGATCCTGTCAAATATTTTAATGATGAGATCAATATTGCGAAACATAAATTTAAAAACCCAATTAACATTTCTGTTCCTGACAATGTGGATGAAACTATCACTAATAGCTTTAAGATGAATATTCATGCCCGCTTTAGGTCTGGAGTGCAACAGCATCAAGGAGTTCAGTTGCCGTTACATCAATTTCTGAAAGTGAAAAGGAATAAGAGTAATAATGATGATTTTTTAGTTGGTACAGCCGATCCTAAAGAATTTCTTGATCCTTTACTTGGATGCTTAATGAAACAACCGGTGTTACTAAGCACCAGTGGAATGATAGTGGACCGTAGCGTTGCTGTTGCAGCTTTACAACGAAGAAAAGATCCATTCAATAATAAAAAATTAAGTGCAGAACATTTAATACCGCAAGATGAATTAGAGGCAAAAATTAATGAATGGCGCAAGAACAAGAGTCAAGTAGATGTCAAAGTCGCTGAAGAAGATGCAAAAGCGCTTGTTCGGGAAAACGCGGTGAATCAGCAATTCTTAAGTCTGTTAATGGATGCAGAAAAAATAACTAAACTATCGAAGAAATTAGTGACGAAAACCCGTCGTAAAATCAGCAGTGATGGAGATAGCGAAGAGTATGAAGAGTACGAAGAGTATGAAGAGACTGAGGAAGCAGAAGAGGCAGTTGTTAACAATGAAAACATTAATAATAATTCTGGCATTACAAGTGTGGCAGTAAAGAAAGCGGAATCAAAGTTTGATCAATTCCAAAAGGATGTTCGGCAACAAGAAGTCGCTAAAATCGTCGATATTGATACTTCAAATGGTTCAGTGTCGATGAGCACAAGTGCAGGCATTAAGACATTTAATTTTAATAAAACTCATGACTGCAATACAACCCAAAGTGAACTTTACGGTTCGCTGCGCAAGGAGATAGCAGCCGGCGTGAATGGTTTCAATGTCGCTATTGTTGTGTATGGTCAAACTGGCAGTGGCAAAACATTCAGTTCTATTGGTCCCGACATCACTATCTCCAGAGAATCCTTGCCTAATGCTGGTATTTGTATTCGAGCACTAATGGAATTACTGGAAGCAAAGACGCAACTAATGAGTCGCGGTGTAAACATGTCAATTTCCATGCAGTTTATAGAGATATACAATGAATGTTGCACAGATTTACTCACTGGTAAAGTGGTTCAAGTAAGAAGAAGTAGTGGAGAAATATCAGCTGTGCATCATCCGTTAACTACCTTTGACGACATAATAGAATTTATAAATGTTGGTAATAAAAGAAAACATTTTGCTGCAACTGATATGAACGAGAAATCGTCGCGCTCTCATACGGCAATCATTGTTACTATTAATCAAAACTATGTGAATGAAGACAGATTGGTGAAATCAACGTTGCATCTGGTAGACCTTGCTGGAAGCGAACGAGTTAAGAAGTCCAATGTCAGTGGATTGAGGCTGCAAGAAGCTATTGGTATCAATAACAGCTTGCTGGTTCTAGGCAAATGTATAACCAGTTTAGTGGAAAACAAGAGTCATGTCCCATATTATGAATCCACGCTAACCACCATGTTGAAGCATTCGTTCGGTGGGAATTGCAGAACCTCGTTGATTATTGCCTGTCGAAAAGACGATAATCATGGTAATGAAACGTTGCAATCGTTGCGCTTCGGCGAAGTGTGTTCGACGATATCGAACAATATCAAGATCGCGGCGACGTCGCTCGAGTCGACGATCACATCGATTGATGGATCCTTAGAGGTAATATGGAGTCAATTAACAAAACTAGAAAAATCTGGAAAATCCGGATTAGATACTTATAAAACATTACAACAATCGTATGAACAATTAAAACGCAAGAGATATGAGCTGTGTCAGTGAGGGATGATCAGTGAGGGATAATATAGGCTTAACCCGTGTAAAATATTTAACAAATATTAATACTTTATCGACTTGTATGATGGATTAGGATAATGAGCAACGGCTTGCTCTAGCGCATCATAAAGTGGTTGTGCTGCTTTTGGTCTAGGAATTCTTCCTTGTATTAATTCCATTGGATTCACTGAACGTCCGTAGAAGTAATGATTGACATCTGAACGGGACAGTATTACAGATCCCTCTAGTGAAATGCCAGCATATAATCCTTTACTATGACTGTATGAAAAAGCAGATGCGATCCCGCCATCTCCGACGTTCAAATTCGCTGATGTATTTCTTCCTACAGGACCGACAGCGACTTCTATATCAGCACCGATTGAAACTAATCCAACACCAGAAAATGCGCGAACCGCCTCGTCGGTATTAAGTATTATCACGTAATCAGTAATATCAGCCCCAACGAAGGCTCCCCATGATATGCCAGCAATACCTATCGCTGAAGGTGGTGACCAGGAACCATCAGGTAACTTTCCAATAACTAATCCAGTACCAAACTTACCACCAACTATGCAGCCGCCTTTAACCACTGTTAGATATGCCAATCCTTTGGAGTGCAAGATTAAATTGAGGGGTATTGACTTGTCGAGAATCCAAGAACTGGTGAACAAATTATATGTACTGTATGCTGCTTTTCGAATTTCAGATCCTAGTGTAAAGCTAAAAGGCATATTAAAATATCTGTTAACATTGCATTCCGAGACAATATCGATAGTATTCGTCCTTAAATGGTTAGCAAAATCGTTTTCGAATGTTATTTGTAGGGGCTGCAATATATCAGCACAATTATTACATATTCTTTGAGGATCACGTAATCCAAATTGTTTTGGTAGCAACAATCGAGTGCAACAGCACTTATTACAAAAAATATATCCACAATATCTACAATGGTGCCTTCTGTTTATCATATCAAATTCTATGCTACATATTTTACAATTATTCACTTCAGGATCGGGAATCCATCTTGGTCCTGCGAAATCAGACTTGCATCTTCTTCCGTTCATTTTATAATCAACCTCTGCAATTCTAGCAGCATCGGGAGTGCGGTTTCTGCCCTTCCCATTGGCAATATCATCCAACTCTTTAGTGTCTTCCCGAATTACATGATCACTATAAGTGCGACGACGGGTAACTACATTTGGATTTATGTACTTCGTTTGAGATAATCTTGAAGGAGACGCAGAGTTTCTGCGCGCGCGCTCTGCGGCCAAAGTGCGGATCAGCGAGCCCCCCTCCGAGTCATCCTCCTCAATCATGACACAATCAAAGAGAAAGTCAATATGATGATGATCAAATTCGATGTCAATACCGGTACTTCTATGTGCTAGGTACCTACCCAGCTAGGTGCCATAGTGACAGAGTAACAAAATATCGTTGCAAGATCTTCGATAAGAGAGTTTAGATTTCATTGTATTGATTACTATAGGTTACAATCGAAACAAAGCAGCAAACTATTATAGTATTACATGTGGTAAGGCGCGGTAATTGCGATGAAGTGCAGCAGTCTTTAGATATTATTTATCTTAGATAATACGAACTCCTTAAATTTACTTTCTTCGCAAGTACTTAAAGTGCCTGTTTTTTCTTTATTTTTGAATGATATGAAGTATGGTAACTTGAATACTTCAAATTCTATCGCTAAGTCCTCGTGTTCATTGACGTCAATAGTGATGAAAGTAGCTTTATCTTTTAACTCACCAGCCAAATTATTGTAAAATGGTTCCATTGCTTTACTAAAAATTAGCGATTTAAGAATAAGATAATATTATATGCATAGGTAAATATAATTATGGTATACCAAGGTTTGCATGCACTTTGTGTAAAGCGTAACACGACCACTTTTTTCGTCACATCTAATCTTAATTTTAGACTATCATCCGCTTTAAGTGTGTAAGGAGACTCCTCGTGGTCAAATGACTCAACTACTGCTGTTGTAGCAATTGGAGCACTAGGAACATTATTCACTTCATTTTTTTTCAAACTTGCTGCATCGTTTCCGTAGAACAATTTCAAGAAATAATCATAAATTGGCTTTAGAAGCACCAGCAGCGCACCGAGTATCACCTCTGTGGGGATACAGCCCACGCCGGGAATGCAAATCATGTACAAAACTGGGACTTCTTTTTCTGG
>JACCDO010060908.1_pt1 | contig 40649 bp, 23 predicted proteins | sample 7446101 | NCBI WGS metagenome assembly JACCDO01 (sample SAMN15323440, study PRJNA562643) | freshwater metagenome | isolation source: river surface water | place: USA:Blue River Watershed | collected 2017-08-16 | reverse complement strand
GTATGTTCATGGTGATTTACACGAAAATAATATTTTGGTAGAACCATCTTTAAAAGTAAAACTTATCGACTTCACAGAATCGGATTTGATTACAGCGATTGATCCAAGTGATGGTCAGACTTTAAAAGTATATGATGAGTTACTTTATATTAGTTCTATGATAGCTAGATTAATATTTTCTAAAAAACATCCTACTATTTTAAATAAAAATGTATATCAAATTATTAAACAAATTAAGAATTATACTATTGCTGATGTCATTGGTGATGATGAAATAGCAACTACATTATTTAATATATTAAATTTATATCGTCTTTCATGGGTCTTGATTGAATTTTAACATACTTAATAAAAAAATTAATTATATAATTCATAATAAAGTTTTATGTATATATTTTTTATTGTATTACTTAGTTTTTACGTAGAGGTGTTCCGATGTCTTTACCACGTAGTTTAATACCTAGAATACGTTCCATTTTACCAAGGACTTGAGGATTAGGAATTGCTTTTCCAGATTCATAATCATTGATAACTGTAGGTTTTTCATTAATTTTACCTGCGAGGTCTTTTTGTGTAAGACCTTTATCAAGACGAGCTTTTTGAATAGTTTTTGAAACATCCATACTCACAGTTGGAATCGTTCCAGCATCATTATATTCAGCAATCTTATGAAGATGAGCGCCTTCAGGATTATGAACCTTTTTCTCTTGAACTACTGTAGATAGATTTCCTTGATGAATAATAGATTTATCTTTTTCAAGTTGTTTAGCAGTCTTTTTAAGGATAATAGTATGGTCTTCTGTAGCGTACGACATGTTATTGTAGTAGTTTATATTCGTAAATATTTATCAAATACTGTTTTATTTAAAAATTTAGAAAACATATTTCAATTTTTTTTAAATGTTTTACTTTCTAGGTTTGTTATTATTGAAAAATAAGTAATAATCATAAAGGTGGGTTTAAAATGATTTATAAATATCATTTTCTATATTAAAATATTATTCAAAAAGAAGTTAATAAAATAAAATGACTTATCAAAATGCTATGAAACTTTATCCAAATGATTCAATTGAAAGAAAAAAATATCTTAAAATGTTATTTAGAAAAGCAATGAGTATGGTATATGTGTGGGGTAGAACAGATGAATTAAACATTCAAAAAGAATCTATGACTTATGTTTTTGAACATATTAAACCAAAAATAATAAAACTTTTATCATTTTATGTTCCACCTGAAGAAAAAGAATATGTTGCTAAAGAGAATTGGAATGATATTAAATATCGTAAGAAAATTTTTGATATATTAATTGATTTAGAAGACAAGTCAATGTTATTCTGGATGTTTTTCCACTTCAATTATTTTTATTTAGAAAATGTTGATCAACAAAGAAAAATTTTAATGGAAAATATTGAAATATTTTATAAATACTATCCAAAATCAATGTATTTTACTGATATTAAAGAATTATATGGTTTATGCTCACATTGTAATGTATTATTTTCAATTTCTTATCAAAATAGAAATAATAAAATAATACTTGAAAATTATTGTAAATTACTTAGAAAAATATGCCCAGATTTAAATTATACAAGTACTTTTATTGATAAAAGCATTAATAATAATGTAAGTAATAACACAAATAGTAATAATAAAATTAAAGTAGCCTTTTTTTCTGAATATTTAACTTCAGATTCTTCAGTATTAAGAGATAGAATTGGTATAATAACCCAATTACCGAAAGATAAATTTGATATATATTATTTAGCTTTCACAAATACAGAAAATATTAAAGGTCAAATAAGTAAGACTTTATACAATATGTTTAAAACAAATTATATTAGATTGCCAGATGATTTGATAGATGCTAGAAAATACATTGAATTACAAAAATTTGATATTATAATTTATTGTGAAATTGGTATGATGATGAGACCTTTATATTTATCATATGCTAGATTAGCTCCTATTCAAATAACAACATGGGGTCATTCTGAAACATCTGGTATTAGTACAATAGATTATTTTGTATCTAGTAAATATTTTGAAATTGAAGAATCTAGAGCTCAAACTCATTATTCTGAAAAATTATATTCAATGAATAGTTTATCTACTTATTACTATCCTCCAACAAAAATGTTATTACCTAGTAATCATGTATTTAAAAAACGGTCTGATTACGGTTTAAGTGATAAAATGACTGTATATGGGTGTATTCAATCTTCTTTTAAAATTTCTGAAGAATTTGAAAAAATATTAGATGGTATTCTTAGAGCAGATACAAATAGTGTAATTTTAATGTCAATGAATAAACCATTTTGTAAAAGTCAAATAACTAGAATGTTAAAATTGATGGGTGAAAAAAATTTTAAAAGATTAGTTTTTTTTCCAGCTTTAAATATTACAAATTATATGAATTTAATAAAATTAACAGATGTCATTCTAGATCCATATCCATTTGGAGGTTGTAATACAAGTTTCGAAGCATTTGATTTAAATATTCCTGTTGTTACAATGCCAACTAAATATCTTAATGGACGTTTTACATTTGGTATGTATAAAAAAATGGGATTTATTGATATGATAGCTGATTCACCTCAAAATTATATTAAAATTGCTGTTAAGGCAGGGACGGAAAAAAAATGGAGAGAATCTGTTAAAGAAAAAATTAATAGAACAAAAGTATTAATATTTCAAGATAAAGATGCTATAAGTGATTGGGCTAAAATGTTATATGATTTATATCATAAAAATATAGAAATTAAAGAAAAAGAAAGAGAAATCATTCAAGGAAATACTGAACAAACAGCAAAATCAGAAAATTTTGTATATGAATTATTAAATCAAAAAATAATTATTAAAGAAGAAGAATATATAACATCTAATTCATCATCTATTCCTCAATCTACATTTTCAACACCAGAAGTCACCAATAACTCATCTAATTCAGAAATTGATAATAAAAATACAGTAAATAAAGAAAATACTGAAAATACTGAAAATACTGAAAATACTGAAAATACCGAAAATACCGAAAATACTGAAAATACAGAAAATATAGTAAATAATCAAATAATAATTAATGAAACTAATAGCACTAGTTTAGAAGAACTTAGTAGTATTATAATTGAAAATAATCAAAAAAAAAGTGTTAATAGTACTAGTTTAGAGGAACTTAGTAGTATTATAAGTCAAAATAATCAAATGGAATTTAATAATCAAACTTTTAATTCTGAAATTGAAAATTTATTAAATAATAATTAAAATAATTATAATTATATATAGTAAAATAGTAAAATGACAAACGATACTAATCAAATTTTAATATTACTAATCTTAATTAACATTGCTCTTTGCTCATATTATTTTTTACTTTATAAAGATAAACAAAGTAAAAAATATGAAGATCATTTGATTAATTATTTAGACGAAAAATTTTCAAAGAATAAAGATAGTAAAGAATTAGCTGTTGATAGAGATAGTTTAATAAATATATGTAACCCATTCCATGATAAATTTTTTGATAATAATAAATTTTTAGGATGGAGATTATTTTATTTAAAAAATCAAAGTAATAAATTAGTACATCCGGATAATAATTTTAAAGGTACTATTGTTCAAAATTATTTAAATAATATGGAAAATGTTAATAATGAAGTAACACCAATTAAGTATCAAATAAGATGATTAAAATTTATTTTTAGACGAAATAAAGTATATTTTATTTTTCATTTTTCTTTCTTTTATGATAGTAAATAATTAGCTAAATTTAATTATATTAATAAAGTGGGAGATGTCATTAATTTCTTTAGATTCAAAATTAGAATATCCACATCCTTTTATAATTGCTTCAGATAATAAAAATCCATGTCAAACATGGGAAAAAGCTTTACAAAACCCCGAATTAAAAAAAGCATATAATAAATTCAATGATATTGATAAGAAAAATATAGATAACGCATTAAAAGAAAGAACTTGTCAATCAATCGATGGTGTTAAACAATGTTTTACTGTAAATGGTTTATTAGAAACATGTAAAAAATTACCTGAAGAACATCCAAAAAATATAAGACATTATATGAAAAATATTGATAACACCGCACAAACTAAAAAAAAAGAAATGATTACACCTTTAGAACAATTAATAGATAAAAAATCTACTATTATTGATAATTTAATCCAGCATTATACATCTAAAATGAATGCTGTTGAAATTAATAATGGTTATAATAAACTAGCCGAAAAAAACATTGAACTTAATACATCTAAAAAATCAGAAGTTGGGGATGATATCGAAAAAGCAGAAGATTTAAAAGCCAATGCCGAAGGAATTTTTGGATTTAATAGACAATTTATAAATTGGTATACTAATAAAAATATTTTATTTATTACAATTATTAAATTTTTATTAATATGTATAATTGTTGTTGAATTTTTATTTATATTAAGCATTAGATTAGAATAAAAATTGTAATAATCAATAAAAAAAATATTATTTTTAATTTTAATTTTAATTTTAATTTTAATTTTAATTTTAATTTTTAAATTAGGAGATAAATAGGATTAAGTTAATTATCATCATTAACTTCATCATCATCATCATCATTTGGAGCGACTTTCCAGCCTTTCCATTTCTTACGAGTATTTGCTTTACCAATGATTTTATTGAGACGTTTCTCAAGTTCCAACCGAGTATGTTTACTTTGATTAATATTATTCTGTTGTAAAAATCCACGAAAGATAGGAAAGATATCATCAATTGAAAGACATGAATTAGCATCTTCCCGAAGAAATTCTTCAACGAATTGACTGTAGATATCACTATCGCTACGGTAGGATGCTGTATTCTTCAATACTTCAGGAGGTTCTTGAATACCGTTCTTGACATAACTATTTTGATAATATTGGATAAGCATATACATAAAGATTTCACTCCACCCAGATAGTTTGCTTTGTAAACTACGGTCAGCAACGAATTCATATGGTTTCTTAGGATCCGGGCTATCACAGAATTTAGAAATAAATTCCACAACACGAATACGACGCCAAGTACCTTCATCATTCGCAGGAATAGAAGGTAGTTCATTACAAGTAAGAACAAGCTTAAATTTAGGACGGAAGGTAATGGGTGACGAATGTAATTTACGTGCTGTAATTTCATCACCACCAGTGAGTTGTTTCATAAACCCGACCTTAATTTCATCATTTGTTTCAGCTTCATCAAGTGAAATAAAACGACGACCGCGGGTCTCTGCTAAAACAGGCGAAGCATTCTCAGCACCACTGCGCCCTTGTGTAAGTGATGTAATAGACATTGAACCATAGTAATCTCCGATTGTTTTCTTATAAAAGTCAATCAACATAGATTTACCGTTTGAACCGACACCAGTCCAAATATGGAACTTTTGTTCTTTATTAGCACCATGTAAGAAACTAGCCAATAAATTAAGTACATAGTTACGTACCCGTTCAATTGGCAAGATTTTATTAATCAATTCTTCAACCTGTGTCATCTTTTCATAATCATCTGAATCAAGTTGTTCAATATAATTAATCCCAGTTGTCAAACTAATATTATCTTCAGGGTAACCTTCGCGGAATTCATTCTTATCAAGATCATAAACACCATTAAGAAAATGAAGCAAGTTATCATTGGAATCAAGTTCATCTTCAAATTTTTCATCGAAGAACAATTCTTGACATTCAGTAAACACCGAATTCTTAAAGGCTGTTTTCTTCAATTGAATCGCAATATCAGCAGCAGTTCGTGCCCGATGTTGCCAATTGTCTTTTTCAGGTTCATCATCTCTAAATTCATTCGATTTATTATTACAGAATGTAGAATAGTCTGAATAATCATGAGAAACTTCAGAAGAAATCTTTTTCTTAAGATTATTACCACGTTCATTATGTACCCATCGATTATTCATATAATGATACCATTTGCTATGAGAAATTGAAGAACATTTGAATTCATGTTTAAGTTTTTCATAAATATAACGCGCAATATCTGAATGAGTCTTATTCATTGAGCAATACATAAGTTTACCAAGAGAATCACGACTAATTTCACGATATTTAGAAGGATTATCTTCTTTAGCCCATTTATGTAATGTACCAACACCAAGACGACGTTCCATGATACGAGTTTGTGAACGAGCCCATTCATTACGACAGCCTACTTCATCAAACTTTCCAGATGGTGCTTTACGACTAAATTCAACAAAAGCTTCTTCAAGACGATAATCGATATTAGAAAGACACCAACATACACGAATCCAATCTTCGTATAATGTAGCACGTTTTCCAGACAAACATTCACGAGTTAGTTTATCAATCAAATCGTATTCTTTATCTTCTACTTTATTTTTATTTGCCTTTCGTGATTCAATTGAAGTATCGATAGGTGTAGATGATTTCTTTTGAGAAGGATGATTGTGTTTTTCAGAATTATCTTTATCTTGATTAGGAAGCAATTGGTATTTTTGTTTAACAGATTCATCAATGCCATATTTAATCGGTGTCAAAGTTTTCTTGTAACTAATCGAAAGATATTTAAGAGTTTTGAGTGGAGCTTTCCAGTTCTTCAATGGTTGAGGTACACATTCACCAGTTCCCATCTCATAAATAGCTGTAATGATATATGGTTCACTTCCGGGTTTTGTTGACCCATACATAAACCAATTATTATTACGAATCACTGAATGGTCAATTACATTACGTGTATCATTTGTTGTTTTAATCTTTTTAAATAGATCATTTACAACATCACTTTTAATCATATCGTATCTAGCTAAGAATTGAATCTTATAAGAAGGACACAATTGAGGATAAACAATATGTACACCATCTTTGATTTCATTACCTTTTCCTTTCGAAGCATTTTTCTTTTCCATTACAAAAGCAATTTCATTTTCTTTTAAATCTTGTTCATCGATATACTGAGACAGGACTCGATGATATTCTTTTAAATAAACTTTAATATCATCATGAGTATAAACCTTTTTAATTTCAGGATTATCCTCTATTTTTTGTCGAAAATCTAGATCAATTAAAATTGGGCTAACCTCTGGATGGTGTGCCTCAGTCAAATGAAAAATTTGGTTACCTTCAAAAACATCTTTGGCATATGCTTTTAAAAAATCTTCTAATTTATCTGTTGGAATATGAAATGAGCCACCGGTTTTTACACCGGGATTAGGTAATGCTGTATGAGTAATCCGAGTTGTAAGACGATCTTCTGCTGATAAACGATACAAACTTAAAAATTCATTAGTAGTTGTTGGAATATAATCCGGATTTTTAATATCCGACTTAGATGTTGTCATGTTTGTATTTAATCTTATAAATTTTAAAAAGTTTATTTTTTTTAAATTCAATTTTATTTCCATTTTAAAAATTATTTAATTTATTTGAAAATATTCAAATAGAAATTTTAAAAAATCAAACTTTAAAAAAAATCAACAAAAAATTTTTAAACGCAGTCTTTTTAATTTTATTTTTAATTTTAATTTATTTTTTTCCTAAAAATCATTTTTTGTTAAAACTTTTTTTCTAAAAAAGTTTATTTGACCACACTTTTTAGGAAAAAGTGTTTTTAGACACAGATATGATCAACCCCATCCCAAGAGACGTGACATTTCTTAGCCCAACGACACTTAGCATAATTACCTGTTTCTTCATTATTAAAATAATCAGTATTAAAGTCCATTAACCCACCTTCTGTACCTTTTGTTAAACATTTACCTAATTTGTTGGCATTACGACATTTGCTTGGACCTTCAACTAACCAATAATCTGGACATTCAGCTCTAATGATTGTTTCATTTTTTTTACTATCTTCAACTTTTTTTGAGAATTGACGATAATAATGTATTAATATGAATACAAAGAAAAAGATACCAAATATATATATAGCTACTTCAACGTTCATTTTTCTTTTTTACTTTTAAAATATAAGTATTTATTTAATTTAAAAAAAGAAAAAAAGATTTACCAAGGATATACAACTCCTTCATAATAAACAGGATCTTTTTTCATTAAAATTCTATATGAATAATAATTAACCATTATGTAAATTATACCAAATAAAAAGGCATAAACAGCCGCGAATATTTTTATACCAAATGATTCATTTTTATTACACATTAAAGCAATTGAAACAGCAGTAAAGTTAATGGTTAATAATAAAGCTAATAATCCGAATTTTAAAAACATTTCAATAAAGTCACTTACCAATGTTTTACCATCATCACTAATTAAAATAAATTCAGCCATTTTTTATCTTATATTTATATTTATATCTTATTTTTTTATTTGTTAATAAAAAATATTGAATTATCTTTCTTATACAAATTAAAGAAAAAATCAAAAATCAAAAATCAAAAATCAAATAAAAAATAAAAATTATTTACAATGGCAAAGCCTAAGCATATACACATGTAATAAATTAAAGACGTTGCTATTCAACCACAAGATTAAATGCTGTCCAGCTAAATATCATTAGCATCTATTGCCACAAAAATTGCTAATCTACAAGGTGATAAGAACCGGCTGGATTTGAACACCAGGGTAGAATTGAGCAATTAACCTATTCATGTCACGGAGCAGGGTTCCCAACAACAGAGTGTTCTGTCGCAGGTTTTTGAAGAGATTGATGTAATCCAGAATTTCGTACAGTTTGTTGTACAACGTGAAATCGAGCCCCATGAAAACAATATTTGTCAGCACCGACGAAATTATCGTTTCAGTTTGAGGGGAGATAACGTTGTTGTACAGCACATCTGTTTGAAGTGTCGAAATGACATGGTTCAGTGAAGAAACCGTCGTCTCGTCTGAAATACCACTCCGGCAATAAGATGGGTGCGTGAACGTGGTACCACGAGGCACATGATACGTACAGTTGGGTCGCATACAAAATTCAGTTCCGCATTCCGAACAGGTCATGTGATTACAGCCTTCAACCTTGAAAATCATCTGATTACAACCTGGGCAAGGCTTTATCATCGACTGAAGTTCGTTGGAGACGACGTTCTCATGTTGTTCACAGAAGATGTCAGTGACGTGATCAGGACGATCCGCACACCCAACACCCTCCTCCGGCGGGACATGAGTAAAGTTACGACAGCCAACTGAGCAGCAGGAGTAGAATTGATTGCTCAACTCCACAATCGTTTCTAATGGTGTGTCCATCGGGAAACGAATATCAACGTTCGGTAGTAGAGACCGACATTGAATGCAAGAGATTTTGGCAATTTCCAGAACATGTCCAGGTTCCGGGGTCGAGTTGTAGTTACGGTTGAAACAATCATTACAAATATGTAATTGACTATCACACCCATTACTACACCCCATTGACCGCCAAAATTTCTTGTTGCTCGCCAGATGTGACTCTTCGCAGAGAATACACGAATCGAACTGAAAACCTTTATTACTGAGGAAATCCTTGAATTTTTCAAAGTTCTCCTCGAGCATGGCAATCAACTCGGTCCGGTTTTCGCTCTGCGACTGTGTCAAAAATGGCGAACTTGCTACATCAAACTTAAATTTCCCCACCATGCTTTCAACACCGTTGAATGTCACGATGTTACACCAATCGTTGAAAGACCGGTTTGTGGGAGACTTAATAGACGAAGCAAGAAAAGTTGATGGTTTATGCTTGGGGACGGGTTTTACAATGAAACTCCCTCCAAGTTGGAACGCATCAGCACAGTCGGCAATAGACACTGCCGATTTGATGGAAGAGTTTGAAAACCATTGAGAGAAGTGGTAGTACAATGAAGCAGCGTCTGAGTTAAACCGAAGGAAATCCGGGATAAGTTCATTCGGCAGAAGATTCATTGCTTTCCACATACTAACAGAAGTCGCTTTTTCAAAAACTGTTCCAATATCAGTGCTAAATCCCTTGCGTGTAAAAAGTTCACAAATAACTTCCTTCACGTTCGGGTTGAGTGTCACATTGTTAGAGTAACACATCATGGTCAACAGGAAAATCAAATTATGGGTCGACAAAGACACCCCAATATGGCGAAAAATGGTTTTCGCAAGCATATCGTGAGTATCAGTAACCATCGAATTAATATGATGAGTTCCTGTAAGAAACGAGCATGCCGAAGAAGCAGAAGGAATGGGAGTCTCCCGATTATCTCCTGTAAACCCATGTTTCACATGAAAACAAGGAGCCAAAATCTTCAGAATGCGAATCAGGTGTGTTTCGTTGGCTTTTTGAAGGCCCTTCGTATCATGTGAGCTCGAAGCAAAGAAATCCTTTAGCTCCTTACGCACACTAACAACACCCTCAACCGAAGGAGGAAAAACAAGTTCAATAACCCAATCGTTGTCAACCGAATTCTGCAAAGAATGAAGAATGGAGACATACTGAGGAACGAAATAGCTCTTGTTAAACTCCATCATTGCTTCGGTCAGCATCTTTGACTTGATTCTAACAACCAAAACTTTTAATTGATCGTTAAAAACACGCATGATTTCCCTGTTTCGCAAAATGTTCAAATCACTCATCTCCAGCGAACGAAAAACATGGATCAAAAACGCAAGGTCTTTGCTGATATGTGAAGCCGAAGACCAGTTATCACCCAACACCTGGTACTGACTCAAGATGTAGCACATCAACGCAAAGTTAATCTGCGATGACAGACCCACCAAAAGACGGATGATGATGTGAAAAGGGACGTTGATGTAGTCAATCCGAAAACGGATGTTCTCCTTGGTGGTGAAGTCAAGGTTGGGAGAACCCTTGTGAATTTCAATGACGGGGTTGTTGTCCACTGAAGAAATGGACATCGTGGTGCTCTGAAAATCAGTAAAAGGAAGCACATCACGAACAACAGGCGCCGCAACCGGCGAAACCTCCAAATCAGACATGGTGTCGACTCAAAGGGAGAGAAAGTAAGAGTTTTTAAAGTCTTACCGAGATGGAAACGATATTTATAACCGGTTCCGAATAAAAATAATTATTAATATAATAAAACAATTTTTTTAAGATTTTATTTCTAAAAATGCTAAAATACAAAAATTTAAAAATACTATAATATTTTAATTGTTGAATTGTTTAATTAATTCAAATTATTATTTATCATAACTGGTCCACAATAAGGGGCATGGTCATATTCAACTAATATATTTGTTCCCATAAAAGGTAATTGATAATAACCACAATGCCAACACCAATGATAATTACAACCAGGGCAAATAATATGATCACAACCGTTTATTTTATCAGTTATTAATCTACAGGTTGGATTGGCACATGGTTTTAGTATATTATCGCTTATTTTATGAGCAATACATAATAATTTACTTTTATCAATTGTTTCAATATCTAAATTTTCTAAACAAGATTCATAACCACCACAAAAGACAGCCCCACAATTTTCTTTTGAGCAAACAAAATAAACTGGTTTATTACTTTCATCTGGATCAGATATCTTTTCGATAACTTTATCAAATGGTATTTCATCAAAAAAAGTTGGATTTCTAATAGGTGGTATATATATTCTACATATTGGACATCTATGATTTGAAATATTTATTTTATCTCCAGGAGAATATTTAAATTTAGTTAATTTGTCAAAGCAACTTGAACAAAAAATATGTTTTTCACAAAAAGGTAATATTTTCCAATTAATATTAATAAAACCAGTAGTAACTTGACAACATTGGCAGGTGATACAATTACAACCTTTCTTTTTTAAATAATCTATAAATTTGTCAACAATTTGATTTTTAATATCATCTGATATGTATATATTATCAAAATCATAAAAAAAATATTCGGGTTTAGGGGGATTAAAAATATTATTAGAATTGGTTTCAGTATCTGGATGAATTAAATAATCATAATAGTTAAACCATTGAGGATATAAGATTTCAGGTTCTAATATATCAAATAATATAGTTAATAATTTTTCTTTCGGTGTTTTATGATATGAATTTAAAATATCTGTGAATTTTGTACTGGGTATTATTTTCTTAATATTTAGGATATCAAAAATAATATTCCATTTCATTCTTTTATATATATTAATTTTATGAGCAATATTATTATCAGGTTGATAAGTATGAACTAATTCTTCTATTTTTGGTAAAATATTTGAAACACTAACCACATTCATATTAAATAATTTCATTAATCCATTAAGTGAAGCTAATAACATATTATTTGGTTTACTACATAATCTAAATAATTCTTTTGGATTATAACAATATTTTACAGTATTATTTCTATCTTCATTTCTATTTTCATTTTCATTTTCATTTTCATTTTCATTTTTAACTTGATTGTTATTATTTGTAAACAATGGTTTAACAATTACTGAAGTTTTAATATTAACATCTTTATTACATAGCATATTATAATATTCATATTCATTATCAACATTATGAAAAGTATCAATATCATCATAATCAATCATTTCATTATCAATTAAATCATCACTAATTATAATATCGTCTATAATTCCTATCATAAAATCTGAGTAATTTTGAATAATTTCCTGACAACTTCTTTCCCTATTAAACTTCATATTAACGACCAAATCCCCTATTGTAAAATTATTATCACAGTAGGTTGTCCCAGATATGTATTTCAAATCTTTTTCACTTACATTATCATTTTCTTCTAATAAATTAATTGTAAAATTAATAGCATGGTTTAAATAGACTGATCCGAGTACCTGATTTATATTTTTCCGCAAATTACTATAAAAAAAAGTACCAAAAATATGATTGTTTTCTTTATTTTCTTTAAAAATTAAATTATGATAATATCTATCATTTAGAATTTTAATTACAATATTTGAAATTATCAAAATATTACTACTCAATACAAATCTTATAAGAAAATTAAAACCTATCATAAATATTTCATCATTTTTTAAAAAATAATCTAAAATTGATTCGATGGCTTCATTTTTTTCTTGAATATCATGATCTATATTAAATTTCATAAATATAAATAATGAACTAAGTAGAAAACTATTATATTTAATTCCAATTGATCTAAATATACTTTTAGCTAAATATTTAAAATTATCTAAAGCATTGATAGATATATCAGGTATGGGTGTTTCTCTATTTTTATTAGGATTAAATTCTGATTTAATATTCATATTTGAATATAAATAATTAGATAAACTATTCAAATCATTAAAATTAGTATCTACATATTCGATTGTTTTTTTAACGAGAGATTTTAATTGATGTAAAGAACCATCTATATTTAAAACCTTATCTCCATTATAATTTTTACATAATACCATAATATTATAAATTTTTGAAATAGGTGATAACATCTTAATTTTTTTTAAAAATGTTGTGGCTTTTTTAGGTATTTGATGTAAATTTATTATTGATTCTAATGGGATACATTCATTATATCTAATAACTTGTTTTGAATTATACCAATTAATAATTTGATAAATAACTAAATATTTTGTGTCTAATTTTTTATCATTCTTAACAGCATTTTTTAAATCACTTGAAATTATTTTTATAAATAAATTTAATTTTTCTATTTTTAAACTTTTTAAATAATTTATTAAAAAATTTATAGGGATTCGATTATAATCATAAGCAAAAAAAATATTTATACTTAAGTCTTTTGGATAATCTTCATCATCTGGATTACTTAAAATTAAATATTTTTTTTTAATTACATTATTAAAAATATTTTTATATTCGCCTAAATTATGTATTTCAATAATGTATTTTTTAATTATATTTGGGTCTTGTAAATTATCATATTGATTTTTATAAATTTCACATGACAATTGATTACATTTAAAATCATTAAATGATAATAATTTTGACATTCCTTTGATGAAAATTATATTAAAATATAAACTTAAAAATTTTTTATATCTTTTTTGATATCTTTTTTGATATTATAGTTTAAGGTGAAAATTCTAAATCACCCATACCAGATGTTATTCTAAGCATATTGTAATTAATAGCATAAACCGTTACTATAAATTTATAATCTTCACTAACATCAATTGGATTAGTTGATATTAAAAGAGCAATATCATTATACATAGAAAAATTACATGTTCCGCTAGGTTGGTTAACCTTTGAATTGGTATTATCCAAAGCAAATGAATAACTATATATACCATTTTTAGGAATTCTAGTATGTGATTCGTATGGTTGTGTATTATTAAAATAAATAGCTTCCTTAGCAGCAAATCTATCATAACCATTTAATAATATTTTAGCATCATATAGAATAGATTTATTCTTATAATTTTGATAATTTAATTCAGTTATATTTCTAGTAGGTCCGTATGGATTATAATATGATAAACTATACGGTGGATTCACTTCATCTGTCCAATTAGTAAAATTTGTCCAATCATTATGATTATCTGTATCATCTCTTTTTGTTACCCAAACTAATTCTTTAGTAGGATGGTGTAATTCAAGTTTAATATTATGTGAACCAGCACCACTTAAACCCGCTTGCTCAACTCTAAAAACTCTTTCAATTAAAAATTCGTGGTCAACTGAAGCAAATCTCTGTCTTTCTTCAGAATCTAAAAAGATATATGTTACTTCTAATCTAGGGTCAATATCAAAACGAATTAAAGTTCTGCTACCATCAGTGTTTTTTTTAGCTAATGATTCACTTGTTAAAAAATTTTCTATTCTTTGATCACTTGAATTGGCTGATGGTTTGATTCGATATCCATATGTATCTGATAATGGATTAGTATCTATAATTGTATATAAATCTTTAACGGGTCTCATTATAAATTGAATCTCAACTTCATGATATTGAAGAGCTATTAAAGGTAATGCTAAGCCAGGATGTCTATTAAACCAAAATATAAGAGGAACATATAATCTATAATTTTTAATTGAAGGAATAAAATCAGTTCCTATAATTGATTCTGGATAAATATTGTTATTTCCATTCGCGCTAGCTGGATCATAAATTTCAGGGATATTTCCTATCATTTCATTATAACCATCTCTATGATCAGCAGTTAAATTTAATTCATGCCAAATATGTAACCATTCTCCATAATGTTCGTCAACTTTTTTACCTTGAATAAAAAAAGAAACTGATCTTATTATTGTGGTTCCAATGTTTTTAACCCATTTAAATTCTCTTGAAGCTGGTGATTGTATTTGAGGTAATGTAAATGTAAAATACATTTTTGTTATTAAATCAGCATTTCTGTCGATTTTTCTTTTAAATATTTTCTCTTCATTAAATGATAATTCTGTTTTATCCATTTCAAGAGTAATACTTTCCATCGAAAAATTAGTGTATCTTCTATAAACAACTTTAAAAAATGATATCAGTGGTGAACCTGTGAAATATATATCCTGGTTTCCATAACCAGCTAATTGTAATAATCCTCCTGGCATCTATATTTTAATTACTTTACATTATTATAAGAAAAATCATTATTATATTAAACTTTTTTTACATAAAATTAAAACAAATAAATAAAACAAAATAAAACTAAATAAATGAAAAATAAAACAAAATAAAACTAAATAAATGAAAAATATTCTAAAGATAAATATATTTAATAATAGTACACATATGTACCTTCGGGGATTTTTTCTTTTTTGATTTTAAATTGATTAAATAATGAATCTTTAAATTGTTTAATAGGGACAGCACTATCAACATTATGAGCTATTTTAATATATAAATCAAAATCTACATTATGTTCACCTAGATTATTACCGTATCTATCAGTTACCCATTTTTCTAATAAGATTGATATTGGGGAATCATTATTAAAATGTTCTTTGATTGTGATAGCTAAATAACATAAATCAAAACTAGGGTTGGGTGCGTATTTTATTTGAGTTGTTTTTTGGTAAGGATAAGTATATTGCCCTTCAGCATCACCATCTTTCTTAAAAACATCACTAAAGAATTGTTGACCATCAACCTTAAATACACCTCTGGCAAAATCTATTATTTTTGTTATCTTACCAAAAGTTGGAATGCGATAATATGTTCCATTAACAAAGAAATATAAATAAGGAATCTTACTATTCTTAAACATGATATTACTAGAATGTAAATCATTATGTGTAAAACTAAATTGTTTTTGAGCTACAGCAAGACCAAAACAAATTTGAAATAAAATACCTAACCATTCTTTATCAGTTATTTTTTTATTTTTTAATAATTCATCTAAAGTTAAATTAAGTTTTTCCATTGATATTAATTGAATAGGTACATTAGATAGTTTAATATAATAATCACAATCATCCATTTCATTATCAAATATATCTTCTTCTTCGTCTTCTACATCTAAATCAATTGATTCACCAAATGAATTACCATCAGACTCTTCAGAACCTTCATCTGATGTAGTTTCCCATTCTTCTTCTCCTTCTTCTCCACTTTCTTCACCTTCTTCACCTTCTCCTTCACCTTCTTCTTCACCTTCTTCACCTTCTCCTTCTTCACCTTCTTCTTCACCTTCTTCACTTTCTTCACCTTCTTCTCCTTCTTCTTCACCTTCTTCTCCTTCTTCACCTTCTTCTCCTTCTTCACTTTCTTCTCCTTCACATTCTTCACCTTCCAGATCATCTTCATCTTTCTCTTTATCTCCCTTTTTGCATTCTTCTTTTTTCAAATTATTTTTATTATTTGATTTATTTAATGTACATTTTGGAGATTCTTCTGGTATTTCGATGGAATCAAAATCAAAATCTTCAACACCTAAATTTTTATCTTTATTTTTCTGTTCTTCTTGATTTATTTCTGGAAGTTCAGGAATTGTTTCAGCTAATTTATCATCTATACTTTTTTTAATCAATTCAAATAATTTACCTTTATTATCGCTAAACCATGTTTGTTTTTTTAATGTATGATAATCATCAGTTATATTATATTTATAATTTTCAACAACACCTAAATACGAACCATAAAAATAAGGAAATGTAGGACATTTACCAGATTCAACTAAATTACTAGCTAAATAAGAAAACATCGTTTCAACATATGATGAATTATTAGGAGAATTAATCTTTTTATTTGTAATATAATCAAATACACTAGGCATTGGAGATGGTGAAGATAATTGATATTTATTCATAATAGTATTTATTGGTTCCAGGAGTGGATTCATCTTAAAATGAATTTCATGCTTTATTTTTTTATTAATAGGACTATTATCCCCTCTTTTTTTTAAATAACCTAAATAAATTAAATCTGAATCATACTTATCGTCCTTTCTTTCTAAAGATGATAATTGGTATTTTGAATCTAATATGAATAATTTTTTTGAATAAGAATTATTATCAAATTCTACCCAATATGTCATTGGTGGAAAATAAGTTTGAAAATTGTTTAATTTAAAATGATTTTCAAGGCTGTTCTTAATTTCATCTTGAGACACTTTATTTAATTTTTTAAATTTAATAGGATTTTTATCTTTTTTCATATCAATATTTTATGTAATTCAACTTTATAAAAACAGCATGATATTTTTTTTCTATTTTAAACTTATCTAGAATATATCATACAGAAAAATTTATAGATTATTTATTAGCTTCATTTATAAAATTTTGTTTTTGATTTTTTGATTTTTTTGATTTTTTTTTATTTTTTGATTTTTTTTCATTTTAAAATAAAAATAAAATTTAAAGATTAAATAGTTAAAAAATTTCTCTGTGTTATATATTAAAGTAAATAAATTTAATAAAAAAATAAAATGAGTTCTAACTTATTAAATAATTCTCAACCAAATAAAGAGATTCAAGAACAACGTAATTGTGTAGATCCCACAAAAGGTAAATTAAAATTCAGAGATTTTACCAAAAATCATGATGATAAGTGTTATATAAATGAACAAACTAAACAAAGTTTAGGGCCAGGTAAATATCAAGTTAGTAACCATTATCATTGCGATTGTAGTATTCCAAATGTTGTTGAAGCAGCCACTGCCACACCTTTAGTTTATTTCCAAAACGGTTATGGTGTTGGATCTTGCGTTGTTGATGAAAGTTCATCACTTAGATGGGGTAAAACCAAAAATAATCCTAAATGTCCTATTCAATTATTTGAACGTCCTTATTTAACTGTTCCTTATATGGGTCGTGGTGCTGGAGATCAAAACCTCGAAACCCAACTTCTTCCAGGTGAACCAACTAAAGAAAAAAGACAATGTAATACATTATCTGGTATTACAATTGATAACTATTTTACACCACTCATTGATCATTTACGTGATAATGTTCAAGACCCAATTCATATTGTCCCTGAATACGTTTCAGAAGGATGGATTCGTGGAGGTAGCAATACACGTTTAATTGTTAGAGATATAGATTATCTCGAAAGATGCGGTTACCAATACATGAATAAAACAAATAATGAAGCTTTCTGGTCTAAAAACCATAACTTTCAATAAATATTAACTTACACACCAATGTTTAATTTTACTTTTATTTTTTATTTTTGATTTTAAAAATCATTATGTATTAATTATATATTAATTATATAAAATTGAATATTTATTATAAAAATATTATAATTGTAAGATACAAACCCAAGTATAATATGGATAAAAATAATATTAATACAGAAGAAAATGAATTTGGATTCAATAAAGAAATTGACATGGAAAATGATTTTGGTTTTAAAGATGAAGAAAATTCATATTCAAAAAATGATATTAACAATAAATGTGAATTATTAAATAATAAAATGTTATCAATTAATAGATCTAACTCTTTTAAAAAAAAATATAATAATAAAAATATTGATATTCTATTTGATGATCTAGATAGTAAAAAAATAAACTATATTGATTTTTTGGATAATGTATTAAATATTTTAAATTCTAAAAATAGTGATGGGTCTGATTATGTTTCTGATTATGTTTCTGATTATGTTTCTGATTCAGATTCGTATTCAAATAATTTAAAAAAATACATGAAAAAAAAATCAAGTAAATTTCCAAAATTTACATATTGTGATTTATTAGTCAAAAATTTAACATTTATACAACAAAAAAATGATGGAATAGAAAAAATAAAAGGATATGATTTAGATTTTATTAATAATATTATGATGAAATATCATACATTAGTTATTAAACATTTATATAATACACCTGAAAGTATTATAGATTTAATAAAACAATTAAAACATCAAATTGTTAATTATTATTCGAACATTGTAGATAACGCAAGTAATATTAATATTTATAATATTTATTCAAATTCAAGTTTGGAATTAATAATTGCCTATTTATTAATATTTAATCATAATATTACTTTACAAAAATCAAATTCCACTGAAAATGATAATATTATCACAAATGAACATATATTAGAATTATGTGATTATACTTTTGGATTTCTATACCATCTTGAATATTACATAAAAAAACAATTAACGTACTTTATTGTTTTAAAGGAACAAACATCAGACTATGGTAAATATTATTTAAAATTAGTTAATTATAATATTAAAATTAACATCATTCGTAAAGTTCTTTATAAATGGTTTACAAATACTAATACAGGTACAAATACAAATACAAAAATAGAATTAAATATTAACCCAAATAATAATGACATAGATAGTTGGAGAATTTATTATAATTATAAATATTTGATTTATTCTGTTCGTAATAGTTATATATCGCGTTCTCAGAATATAAAAAATTGTAATGAATGGAATGATGATAAATTCATTATTATTCCAATTAAATTTTGTAAAAACAAAGAAATTGCCGTAGCTTTTCTAGATTGTTTATATGAATTACCTGTTAAAAATCTAAACAATATATTATATGATGAATTAATTCATGTTTTTATTGAAAATACTTTATTAATTTTAAATGATAATGGTGAAAATTTTATAGATTATAATATCGAAAAACTTTCAAAAATTAACAAATTTATACTTAATAACAGTAATATTTTAATTAATAATGATAAAATTATCGATATCTTCCTAGATAAAAATATATGGAAACAAAAATATCATGATTTATGTAATAAAATATTGGATGATTTGTCATCTACTTTAGAAGAAGTTGTAGAATTTATCCATTTTTACGATGGTAAAAATAAAAATGAAGATAATATAAAATATGATGATTATAATCTATTCGCAATTGGTATAAATTATGTTAATAATACAATTGATGAAATATTTAGAATAGTTAAAATCTATTATCAATTATCTTTTGATAATAATATATTATCTGATTTGTTTGTACTTATTTTTAGATTATACAATAATAGCAAAATTAAAGATTTTTTCAAAAATAATAGAGAAAATTACAATAGAATCAATAAAGATACAGAATGTGTAAAAGAAAAAAATAAAAATATTGAAAAGAGATTGAATATCAACCAAAGAAAACTATTTCAAGTTTATAATAATATGTCTAAAAGTTTAACGGATATTTTTAAATATTCATATGTTGAATATATTAGATCATTCAAAAAATCAAATAAATTAAACTTCATTATCGAAAAATTAATTAATAATAAATTAAATTATTTTGATTTGGATTTAGAATCTATATATATAATCAAAATCAATTATGTTATTCGTAATAATTTTGTAATATTATATGAAAAATGTTCTAATGAAGTTTTAATTAAAAATAATATTGAAGAAGAATTCTTGGATCCAATTACATTTGAAGTAATCAAAGAACCTATGTTTCTACCAAATACAAATCAAATAATAGATAAACCAGTTATTTATCAAATCTTACTAAATAATCCTAGAAACCCTTTTTCTGGATTACCATTAAGTTATGAAGAATTGGAAAAATATAATCAATCCAATGATATTATACATAAAATAAATGATTTTAAAGCTAGATTGAATCAAGCTCTTTTACAATCACAAAAATCAGTATAGTTTATAAATAACAAAGTTAATTTAGCATTTTAAATTTAACATTTTTTCTATATTTTCTAGATTACCTCCTTTTAATTCTTTACATAATCCACCAACTTGTACTCTATAATTTAATACGATTACAATAAAATAGATAAATACACCAATTAACATTATGATTAACCATAATGGTAAAATTGTTTTGTGATTACCAGAACCCGTTGCAAATTTTTTTAAATTACCTTTAGGATCAAATAAAAATTTGGGTTTTGTTATAAATAATACACCTAGAACTAGTAAATATATTAAAATTGTAGTTTCTAATGGTCGTTGTAAATTAAATAATGACATTATTATCTTTTGTTTCATTAGAAAGAAAAAAAAAGAAAAATATCTACTCTTTTTACAAAAGGATGATTCAATTTATTATTTTTATAATTCTACTAGGTACATTTATATATTATCAAAAAGGCAAAATTATAGACAAATTCAATAGCTATAGATCTACTTCTTTTGAAAAATTCGAAAATATAGGCATTGGTTTAACTAATATATTTTCATTAGAAAAACCTAAATTAATCACTAATGAAATTAATATTTCAACTGAAGGTATTCCCACTATTGCTGTAAATAATGAAAGTGATTTTAACAATCAAGTTTCTTTTTTTATACAAAACTTTGTTTCATTAATTCCTGCTACTGATCCAAATAATATTCTTGATAATTTACTTGATGTCAATAACAATAAAATAAATTTAATGATTGTTCAAGAAGAAATGTTACATAATGCCATTACAGGAAGAGGTATTTTCCAAAATAGACCTCTTAAAAATCTTAAATTTGTAGTTGGTTTATATTATGAAACATTTATGTTATTAACACATACTGATTCTGGTATTAATAGTTGGAAAGATATTAAAGGAAAAATAATAGGGTTTCCTAGTAAAAAATCAGCTTCGTATCTAAACGGCGTTAAAATAGCTCATGCTTATGGGTTTGAACCCGGTAAAGATTTTAGATACATTAATGTTGATAGTATGAATAGATTAGCTAATTTATTTTTTCAAAAGAAAGTTGATGCTATTTATTTAACAACATCTAATAAAAATCAATATCTTAAAAATTTAGCTAAAAAAATGTCAATTAAATTCATTGGAACAAATGACATTGATGAAAAAATCTTAAAAACATATTTTCCATGTGATCAACAAAAATATATTAATACTAATAATTTTTATACAAATATTAATACTTCTAGCTTTATTAAAACATATGCCACACGTTCTGTTTTAGTAGCAAATAAAGATGTAGACACAGATTATATATATAATATAACAAAAACTATTTACCAACATACTGAAGAACTAAGACTTCTGGCAGATAATTATTTATTTAATCGAGATAAATTAAATATGGTTAGAGATGGGTTTTTACCTTCTGAAATGGCGTATATTTATGAAAAGTTTAGTTATCATAAGGGTTCCCAAAAATATTATGATGAAATGTATCATTCATTTGAAACTCATTTACCACCTTCAATAAAAGATATGCCTGAAGAAAATGATGGATTTCCATACCCACATGCTCATGTATATCCAAATACAAAAAGTAATAAAAATATTTCAGTCTAAAATAATTTATCAGTATCTATTCTACGAGGAAAACGATATAATTTTTTAATACCTTCCGGTTCTTTTATTACATCATCAACTATCCATTTTATAAATAAAAATAGTAAAGCGTCTCTGGTTTTACTTGTAACATTTTGTTCTGGAGGATAAATACGGTTCAGACAAATTGTAATTAATATTTCTTGTTGTAATTTAATTAAATCAATTATTCTATAGCAATCTGGGATAGCAATAATATGGTCTATCAGTTCTTTATAAGTACCTTCATGATCTTTACTTAAAGAATCATCCAATATGTGTTCTAATACTGCTCTAAAATATTGTTCTTTTTCTCTTTTATCACCTAATTTACTCAGAATAATAGATTTTCCAAAATCAATAATTTTTATGTCACTGGTTTTTTTGTCATCATATAATATATTACCAAAATGTAAATCTCCATGATAAATATCTGAATCATGTAATTTTTGTAAACCTAATAAAACTTTATTAATTATTGGCTCAAATACTTCTTTAAAATTAAAATCTTTACAACCTGGTGTGCATCTTTTTTTGTCATTTAAATCTTCAAAATAAGATTCAATGGTTTGGCCTCCATATGGCATTTCTAATAAAACATATATTAACCCTTCTAATGTAGTAGTCTTACCCTTAGTATGTCGAGAAAATATACTTGTGTTACTATTACATCTTTTGATAAAATCTGTATACATTTCTTTTTTAAGTCTAATAGAACTTGAATTTCTTGTAGTTTCAATAGGCTCTCCTTTCTCTGAAACTATTTCCCCGTCATTATTTATATATATTGGTTCATTAGATATTATAGGAAAAAATCTAAGGTATGTTTCATCTGAATCTGATAATTCTTTTAATTTTAAATTAACTTCTAATTCATTAATTATTGGATTTCTAAATTCTTTGCCAAAACCTTTATAATTATAAATAGTTATCTTAATAGTTTTTCCTTCATCTTCTGAAAAAAAAGCACATCCATATACACCACTACTTAAAAAATCATAAGCCCCGCCTACCATAAGTTTCTTACTAATTATATTATTTTTAACATAATTATTTTTTTTTATTTTTTTTGTAGGGTTTTTATATTTATTCTTTAATTTATTTAATTTATTTATTTTTTTAGATTTTTTAGATTTTTTAGAATCTTTTTTAAATAATTGTTTTCTCATTTATTTAATTTATTTAATTATATAATAGATAAATTCATAAAATTAAACAGAAAAATAAAATTAATTTTAACTTTCTAAGTTTTGAAAAACTGAGATATATTCTTGTAGATCATGATGCCTAGCTGGAGCTTTTTTATATTGTGAAGTATTTTCAAAATTTACATAATCAAAATGCTTATATAGGAATTCTTCTTCCTTTTCCTTATCATGTAAAACATAAAATTTAGATTTTTCAGGATTATAATCGAATAAAAATGGTTTAATTGGATAAAAATCATCTATATCATCACTATTATATAGTATTGTATTTCTAACACCAGGTGTGGTAGCATATGTATCATTAATATTATAAAAATTAAATATTTGTTCTGTAATAGATAAATTATTCCACCATTCATACCATCTAAAATTACCTACTCTAGGTGCTCCTGTTGTAAACAATTTAATATTTTTAAGTTTAGCAATAAGCTCTTTATTTTTAAGTATTTCTAAAAGATAAAATAAAGTTAATTGTATAATTGAAGCGCCCATACTATGACCGGTAAACAAAATATATTCTATTCCTGGATTTTCTGCTAATATTTTTGAAATAAAAGCACTTAGACTATCAATATGTAGTCTAACTAAATCATTATAACCATTATGTACTTTTATTCCATCTATAATTGGTTCAGTTGTTAATTCAGTGTCTGAATGATATCTACCAAAAAAATATAAATAAGGTTCCGTATACATTGGAAAATTCACAACCAATTTTTTTTTACTTTCACTAACATAACAAAAATATGAACCATTTTTAATGTATTTATCTATCTGTCTTTTAACATATGATTCTGGACTAAATCGTAATTCATTTGATTTTAGTTCTTTTAAAAACCCTGTTTTATCTTCTTGATTTAATATGTCTAATAAATATAATGTTTTAATATATCCATCAATATCTCCACCAAATTGTTTTCCATCATTATGATAAATTATTTTAACAAGTGTAAATTGTTCACCATTATTAATTGGGATTTTTAATCTAGCACCTTCGCTAAAAATATTAAAATTAGTTTTAAGATGGCATCTTAATTTATCTCCAGATGAATCAGGTGTAACTATACAATTATCAGTAGCATCTTTTGAATCTTTACATTTTTCCATTAATATATTTATAATTGATAAGAATGGTTGTGATTCTTTTGCTACAAATTTTTTAGATTTTTCTTCTCTTTCATCAGATAATTTTTTTAATAATGTTCCATCTTTAGATTTAAAATCGAATTCTTTAAAATTTGATTCACTATCCATTTTAAAATTACATTCATCTTTTCTCCATCCATCATTGACAAATATTTTATAATTTATATATGAATTGACAATACTATTAAATCCACTCCATAAATTGATATCTTCTTGATCTATAGTTCCACCAAATTGTGTTTTTATTTTTATATTTTTTGTAGATTTTGAATACTTGGAATATTTTATTGTATATTTTCTTGTATATTTTTTTTTATTTTTAATCGTCTTTTTTACTATCTTTTTACTATTTTTAGATTTCATTTTTTTTATTTTTTTTAAATAAATATTTATAATAATAAAATATTTTAATTAATTTTTCAAAGTTTAAAATGGTTTAAATTTTAAATCTAATTAATATATATTAAAAAAAAATGATTGTTGATATTATTCTAGGTTGCTCCTATGGTGATGAAGGTAAGGGTAAGGTTGTTAATTCATTGATGGAGAAAAATAAATATGACCTTACGGTTCGCTTTAACGGTTCATGTAATGCTGGTCATACTGTTTATCGTAATGGACAAAAATTCGTACTACATCAATTACCGGTTGGTATTCTTACTGATAATAGTTACATTCTTATTTCAAGTGATTGTTTAGTTGATTATACTAAATTACAAAAAGAAATCGAAGAAATTCGTTCAAAAGGGATTGATACGGACCGTCGTATGTTTATTAGCAAAGCTTGTCATATTATTACACAAGAAGCTATTGATTATGATAGAGCTAATAATTTAATTGGAACAACTGGTTCTGGTATTGGTCCAACTTATTCAAGTAAAATGCTTCGTAAAGGTCAAAGGGTTGAAAATTTTATGGATAAATTCAAAGATTTAGGGTTTCAAGTGGTTGACATGAGTGAATTCTGGCAAGATAAATTTGTCAAAGAAAATATTCATAGTGTTCTTTTAGAAGGTGCTCAAGGTTTTGGTTTAGATATTAACTGGACTAATCAATATCCTTATTGTACTTCATCAACATGTACAGTAGCGGGTGCTGTTAATACAGGTATTCAAATTAAAGATATTCGTAATATTTATGGCATTAGTAAGGCTTATGATACATATGTTGGTACAGCTAAATTCCAACCAGAAGATGATATTAATCTTAATATTATTGGAGAACATGGTAAAGAATTTGGAAGCACAACTGGGCGTCGTAGACAATGTAATTATCTTGATATTAATAATCTGAAAAAAGCTTTGTTTATTAACAATTGTAATATTTGTATTGTAAACAAAGTAGATATTCTTAAAGATTTAGGTATCTTTAAAGTAATTGATAATAAAACCATTATATCTTTTCAAAGTTGGGATGATATGAAAGAATATATTATGAATGAAATACCTAAAGTTGAATTCGTATTTTCAGAATCACCAGATTGTATTTGAATTTAATTATTTTTCCAATTTTACATATTTTTTTAATAATAATTTTTTTTCTATAAATAATTTAAATGAGAAAAAATTCAAAAATCACTAAAAAAAATAAACTAGTGTCTAGAAGAACACATTTAAAAAAAAGTACCAAAATTAAAAGAAGAACTCAAAAAAAACAAAAGGGTGGGGTACGTACTGTAATAGAAATCATAAGTAGTATACTAACAGGTAATTTCAAAAACGAAGGGTATATAGATTTCATGGAGATTTTAAGAATGTGTTCAACGTTTGTTAAAGAGGATCATCCTGATATGAATGATGCAGAAATTACTATTTATGTTATAAAATTATTAATTGGTGATAGTGAAGAAACTAATACTACTAATGAAAATAAAGCTCGTACTGAAAATGTAAAGTTAGACACATTTAAAAAGCTTCAAAATTTATCATTTCAAAGAATAAATATATATAATCAAAATGAATGGGATCAATTTAGAGATGATTTATTTCCAGAATATATGTTAACAGACGAACAATTAAAAAATATACTTCTTAATTTACCATCTGAATTAAAGATTTTATCCATAAGAGATTGTAATTTTTCAAACTTTAATGCCGAAGATTTAGAAACTATTTTTTCAAATTTACCAACACAATTGGAGGAATTAGACTTAACTGGATCTTATTTTAAAAATGACCAATTAGCAAAGGAACAATTACAAAAATTACTTGGAAGGGTAACAAAATTAAATAAATTAACGATGGATGAATGTTTTTTAACAACTCAACAAATGGAAAGTTTAATAAAGTTATTAAGAACAAAAAATGTTCAAGAATTAGGTTTAAGTATACGAGCTAATATACCACATGCATCCACTGAAGGTTTCAATAGTAATACCAGTATTGTGTATGATTTTGACCGACAAAAAGCATTAAACGTAAAATTTGACGTTGATATATTACGTTACTTATCTAAAAAAATAATAAAATTAGATTTAGAGGGATATTACTTTGATGTAAAAGATATGTATATCTTAGCTCTCACAGAATTATGTAAACGTAAAACTAAAGCTAGTGAATCATTACAAATTATTTTGGCTCCATATCGAGACCCGGATGAAAATAAAGAGCATAAATTGTATTTATCTACAACAAATTTAGTAACTCTAAATGAACGATTTAAAACAAATTTACAAAAAAAAATTGGTACGGTTGATAATAGTAGTAAGATACACATTGGTAAAAATGGTACAGAATTGTTTTGTGACTATATTCCATTTAAAGAAAAAGTTAGTTTTATGGAATTATTAAATTCTTGTATTATCGATCCTCAAGAAGAACATTTAAGATTAATCAAAATAATGAATGCTATTTTAGAAACTTTACCACCAACAGATAGTTATAGTAGGGACGGTGTTGCTCAAGTTTTTATAAAAAATACAATGGATGGAGACACACGTATGATGGTAAAAATGATAAAAGCTTACTATTGGCAGCCAGAAAACCCAGATTTACCAACAGCTTTCACAAGAAGAATCTCACCACAGGAAGGAAGATTACAATATCTAAATAACGAATCTAATGATCGGTTTATTGATTTATTAAAAAGTATCTTAAGAGAATAAATTTTATTTTTTTTTCAATTATTAAATAGTTACCTATAAAATACACAATATTTTTTAGTATATTTTCATATTTCATATATTTATTTTATGTATGAATATTAAAATACAAATACAAATATAAATTACATTGTTATAATGACTAAAAAAACTCTAAAGAATAAAATTACTTTAAATTTAAAAAAGGTAAATACAAAAAGAAATAGAAATACAAAAAAAAATAGAAATACAAATACAAAGAAAAATAGATTAATAGGTGGTGCTAACTGTCCTAGAATAGGATATTCACAACATCTTGGAGAATGTTGGCATGATAGTTTATCAACTATTTTATTATATTCAGATGTATTAAGTGATTATCATCAAGAATTGTTTAACGACCCAAAATTTAATCTAGAACGTATTATTAAAACAGCAAAAATAGAAGGTGATCAGAGATTATTACCTATAAATATTGAATATGAATGTCCAGGTTATGATAAATTTGAATGTCCAGATTATGTTGAATTTGAAAGATTATCAATAAATTATTTTAAATCATTATATGAAAGATATATTAATGATAAGTTACCAAAAGAATTATTATGGTCTAACGTTGTTAAAACAGGAAGACGCTTTAGAAGAGATAGTATCAATATGAGTTTAAGTTGTGTTGAAGAAGCATATGGAATAAAAAAAATAAATAATATTTATCCAGTTGATTACAGTAAACAAAATCATGGAGGGTCTAGTCTTAACTTTTATGAAATTATTGCCCAAGTAAACTATTTTTTAACTTCATATAAACGTAAGCCTAGACAATATATAGAAATGAGTGAGTTTGATTTTTCTGAATTATTATATAAAGACTATGATTATATAATTGAAAAATTACAATCAATAAAACAAAAAATTAGAGAATCACATTGTTTGACATTACAAATATTACCTGAAGTGCGAGGTTATCCTCCACATGGGATAGCATTATTAACTTGTGGAGGAAAGCATTATTTATATGATGATAATGGTGTTAACGATGTTGATGATGATGATGATGAATCTAAATTAATGTTAATTATGGAAACTGATTGGAGAACAAATTTAGATAAATTATTCGATCTCATAATAGATTTTTTTATAAAAATTAGACCATTAAAAGATGATGTTATTAAATTTTCAGAAAAAAAAAGAGACTTATTTGATTTTTTGAAAGCCCAAAATGTTAAGGGGTTACTTATTTTAGGTGAAGTAGGTAGAAGATATTTATCTAACTATTCAATCTTTAAGTTTGGTATTTTACAATTAAAACCCCTTGAAGATGATTTTTCACAATTAGAATTTATTCATACGTTCCCAGAAGAAATATTTATATTTAAAAATAAAAGAGTGATTGATTTTATTAAAGAATATTTAGAAAAAAATAAAGACAATTATGATGTATTGTTTAATTTTTTAACAAGGTGTTTTTCATATAATAATAAAACAGCCATTGAAATAATATTTAATTTTATTACAGAAAATAATAATATAAATAAACCTGATAAAAATGGAAAAACTTTATTATGGGCAGTATTAGCTGAATCTTACTATCATACATTAAATAATAATAATAATCATAGTAAGATCCAAAAAGAAATAAGTATTAATATGGAGATTAAAAAAGAATATATTAAAAGATTAATTAATAATGGTCTTGATTTTACACATAAAAATACATCTGATAAAAATTTTTTAATGTATATTGACGCTATCTATTATAGTAAACAAAATAAATTTGGATCTAATCAATTTTTAAAAGAATTAGGTACTTTTTTGTTTCAAACAATTTTAGATAAAATATTACGAGACGGAAAAATAAAAACTCAAAATGATTTTGAAATATTAGTTAGATTTAATGATCAAATAGTTATGGATTTTATTAAAAAATATTTATTAGAAATAAAAGATGACTATGATAGTTTGCTTGATTTGTTAAAAAAATGTATTTCATACAATAATGAAGCCATAATTGAAATGATATTTAATTTTATTATTCAAAATAATAACATAAATAAACCCAACACAAAAGGTGAAACTTTATTATGGTTAATGTTAACTAGTTCTTATTATAATCTAATATCACATCTAATTCCTGAAGAAAATAGTAACAGTAACAGTAATAGTAACAGTAATAGTAACAGTAACAGTAACAGTAATAGTAACAGTAACAGTAATAGTAACAGTAATAGTAACAGTAATAGTAATAGTAACAGTAATAGTAATAGTAATAGTAATAGTAATGAAATATTTATTAAAATTCAAAGGGATATAGATGCTAATATGAAGATAAAAAAAAAATATATTAAAATGTTGATTGATAATGGTTTTGATTTTACCCATAAAAATAAAGATGGTCAAACTATTTTAGATTATATTTATGAAAATCATGAATTTAATGATAATTTATTTTTAAAAGAATTAAGTGCTTTTATTATTAAAACAATTAAAGATAAAAAATAAAAAAAAGAATTTTAATAAATAAATAATGATTCAAAGATGGGGGGAAACTTCATTCTTCTTAAAATTTATCATAAAATAATCCTATTTTTTTCTATTTAATATATTAAAGAATAAATGGCATTTACCTTTAACAAAAGTATACATAAAGCAATATTATTGTCTATAATTTTCGCAATTATATTTATATTTTTATGGAATATATTTATAAAAAAATTAGTAAATAGACAGTTTTTATTTGAAGGATTTGAAAATGACAAACCACAAGAGAGAATCCCAAAAGTTATTCATCAAATATGGATTGGACCTAGAGAACCACCAACAAAATGGATTAATCGGTGGAAAGATGATTATATTAAAATGTATCCAGATTTTAGTCATGTAATGTGGAATGAAGAAAAAATCAATAAAGATTTAAATTGGACTCCAAAATTAAGAAAGATTTATGATGAAGAAAAAGAAATGTATGGAAAAGCTGATATTGCTAGATTGCTTATTTTATATCAATATGGAGGTATATATACAGACGCTGATTCTATATGGGTTAATAATAAAAATTTAGATGAAATTAGTGAAAAAGCTTTTCAACAAAAGACTAATTTCTTTTTAGGTAAAGAACCTAATAGAAATTTTGTAGCTAATGGAACTATGGGAGCAATCAAAGGACATCCTGCTTTAGCTTTCTTATTAAATAAATTAGAAGAAATTGCGGATGGATATACGGAAATAAGACAAAAATCACCTGTATGGGTTGTTACCGGACCTGAGTTTGTAAATAGAGCTGTTATGGCAAATTACCCAATTACAATTGTACCAGAAGTATATTTTTATCCATATGATTTTAAAGGTACAAAAAAAACCGATATTTCATTATTAGATAAAATGCCACCAGAAGCTTATATGTACCATTATGGGTATACAACAAATGGTTATTTAGATTTCCAATAAACTTTTTTAGAAAAAAAGCATTTTTTTTTTGATAAAACTTTTTTTCTAAAAAAGTTTATTACATTTGTAGTGTACTTACACCTAGACCATTTAATTCTAATAATCTAGAATATTTTTCTCTTTCTGTGTGATCATTTTCAAAGACAAAATCTGGTGACTTTAAATCAGGATATATTTGTTTATTATGTTGAATATCACAACATTTATTACATTCAATTCCTGAACAATCACGTTCTCTTATAGATATTGTTCCATCAGGTAACATAACTTCTTCTTTTAACTTACAATTATAACATAATGGTTTATCTTTACTATAATGTTTAAAACCAATCTTTGACATTCCTACTGGAAATTGACACTGTCCTTCAATACATCCGCCAAAATTATTTGGATAATTTTTATTGGCTTGAAAAAATGGACATTCTTCATTAGTTTTACACTCTCTATCCCATACACCATACTTATTAATATTAGGATCAGTAGATAAACAGGTATTTGATGTTTTAGCATCTGGGTAAGTTTCGTCATTTGGTTTGAAACATCTTCTTCCAGCATGTAAATCAAAATCTCTTGTCAAAATTGTAGAACTAACTGATTTTATTGCTTCTTGTCTAAATTCAAAATTTTTCATTTTATCATAAAGATTATCTAGAACAGAATCTTTTTGATTTATTTCTGAAAATTTACCTATTTTATCTTTTTTATTTAAATTTGTATTAAAATAATCTAATTTTTTAAAGGTTAATTCATCTTGAGGTATAACACCAATTAATAAAGCTTTTGAAATCCATATTTGAGTTTTATCAGGACGATAATACATTTCTAGGTTGACAGCAAACCCATTATGTTTATTTTGTCTAAAAATCTCAACTGCGAAATTATAAAAATATAAATTAACTGATTTATTGTATTGAATTTTAATTAATTGATAATCAGTTATATAATAATTAGTCCATGGGTATTTATCTGAATCATATCCTGATTTCTTTACTATAATATTAAATTTAAGAATAAAATAATAAAACAAGATTTGTTGAATCTTTTTTTGTTCTAGTAACAAATCTTTGAATTTAATTTCAGCTAATCCATATGTATCTGGTGATCTAGAAACAAAATAACTACCTAATCTAGGATCTCTTCCAGGAGATGGTGTTAACATAGTATTATAACCAGTATTTATTTCAGTATCTCTTCCTTCATTGATTTTTCTTTCCTCTTCTCTCATTAACATAATTTCTTGTTCTATTTTATCTAAATGTTCATCTAAGAAAGTTTTTTGAGTTGAAGAAAATAACTTTTCATCAGGAATAAGTTTTCTAGTATTATCTTTATACAAAGTTTGCATTGGTAATTCTTGTATATTGTATATTTTATCTTGATATGTAAAGAATTTAACAGGTGTAACTATTTTTTTAATAACATCAATTACTTCAAATGTATTTAATTCTTTTTTAATACCATAATAATCACTATTTATCTTATTACTTGTTGGTGGATGTGGGTTATATACTTTTTCTCTTCTTTCTAAATATTCATTATCTTGATTAAACCCTTTTGGAGAATTTTTATAAATTTTAGTATTATTATTAATATTATCTTGAAATTCCATATTTAATTTCTACTTACTACTTACTATTTTACTATAAAAACTTTTTATAAAAATTTATTTAATTTAGAAATTAAAAATTAAAAATTAGAAATTAAAAATTAAAAATAATAAAAATTTAACTAACCAATTAAAATTTCAATAACATGATATCTAGAATTCATCTATATCATCATCTTCACCAGCAACATATGAATATTCATCTTCTTCAACTTCATAATCAAGAAGTTTTTGACGTTTCTTTTCTTCAATCACATGTCCATCAACTCCTTCAAGTTCATTTAATTGATCAATTATTTCCATGTCACGATCAAATGCTGGAGTATCTTCACCTGCTTGAATATCTTTAGCTAAAATATCTTCGAAATCTTCGTAATCAATTAAACCTAAACGTTTCTGGTCCATAATTACTTTACGAAGGTCCTTCTTACCATCTTGTGCTAAAATGGTAATAAGTTTCAAGTTCTTTCTGTTACGTTCTTCTAGTTTACGATTAGCAACAGTTATCATGTATGATTGTGTTAATTGGTTAAAATCTTCTTCTTCTTTGACTATTCTATCAATTATTTGACTAACATATAAAATAATTATCTTTTGATCCGAAAATATCTTAAGATTAAATATTCTTAATTCTTCTTCAGTTTTACTTTCACCATCAAAAACTAAATCAACTTCTTCTTGACCGACTTTAGATAATAATTGATTTTTCTTTGATTTTCCAAATCCTTTTTCCTTTTCCTTTTCTGGTTGAATATCAATCATGCGATTCAAAGAAATTAACATAATACATTTCAATAAATTATTACAATTATGATAATTGAAATATTTGTATCTAGTACCATTGAACAATTCTAAGTCATTAGTAAATCCATTAAATATTTCAAACACTCTCTTAAACAAAGGTTGGTAATCTTTGTAATAAATTAAATATTTCCATTGAGGGTTCATATCAAAACTACGATATTTATCAAAAGCATTATTCTTAATTATTGCCAAGGAAGATCTAAAGAAATTAAATAAATAATGTTTAAGATTCTTTTCCATTCTTATTTGACGTTTATTATTAGCTTCTTTGAATATATCACTACCACTTCCACTATCATCTTTATCTCCATTTTGACTTGAAAAATCCTTAATATCTTTAAGATCATCTTCTTGATAAATCTTACTATAATCCCCCATTCTAAATAATTTATTTTTAATTTCAGGATCCTTTCTGATAGTAGATAAATGTTTAACAAGTGATTCTAGTTCTTGATTGATTTGTTGGTCTAATTTACTCCAATGTTTTTCAATTTCAAATGATTTATTATATTTAGGTGTTTTTGATGTTTTTGATGATATTTCTAATTCTTCATCATTCATTAATTCAACTAATTTAGTTAAGAAACTGTGTAAGAATTCTCCCTTCTTAACTTCTTTATTTTTATCTAAATAATTTTGGATAGTATGAGTTATAATCTTTTGATGCGATAAATCAGCTAAACTAGGAGTGTGTAATTTACCCTTATTTTGAATACTAGTGACTAGATCACTATAATCAAAATCATTTCTTTCTGATTGTTTTATTTCAGCTTTGCTTTCACCAGATAAAGTACAAATATCGAATACATTAAAGCTTCTAGGAGCACCTTTATTGATACCTTTATCAACATACATTTCATAGAGTTTATTCTTAAAATCGTTAGACATTTGAAAAGGTTGATTGATATGATAGTATGGGTCTAATTTATAAATACTTTCAACCTTCATAAATGTTGGTGGTAAAGCTACCATACCTATTCTTTTTTCAATTGTAAATTTAAGATTATCTAATTCTCTAAGATTATCAATTAAATTTTTCATTTGAGGTTCTTTTTGAAAGATGTAATCAAAATAACCATTTGGAACACCTTCCTTTATTTGAGTTAAACAGCATGAATTAGCTAATTTCACTATTTTGGCATAAGATACACTTGGATTTTCTTTTGATAAAATAGAATTCAAATTATCTAGTATTTTAGTACTTACATTACTTAAATTAGCTCTTAAATCAGTCATAAAATTATTATACTTAGATATGACTATTTTATTAACCTTAAAAGGATCAATAACATGTTGAGGTGCCCAACCAGCATCAAGAACACCCATACAAGGTCTAAAACCTAACCAAAAGTTAGTTGGGTTCTTTGAAAATGGGTCTTCATAAGTTAATTCCTTTGCCTTTCTTTCAATCGCTTGAGAATATCTAATTTGTATATTTTGATTTTGTGCCATCAATCTTAATCTACCAACAAATCTATTTTCTAGGTTAGGTTCCTTTGATAAAAAGGAAAATTCAGGTAAACCACCCATTTTCTGTAATAAACATACAAAATAATGTGCGGTTGCCATATCTTCTAAAGGACCTAATGGAAATCCTTCTAAATTACCTTTACAAATATCATTACTTAATTTATAGTTCATTTCTGATGTTTGTAATGTGACTAAAAATCTAGCTGTAATATCACAAAGAGCAAATCTATAAAAGAATTGGGTAGCTTGGTATTCTAGTAGTTGAGGATTAGCTACCTGAGCACCAGCAGTCTTTTTGAGATATTCTTTAAAGTATTCTCTAGTTAAGAAAGGTTGAGATTTTATGTAGCTAATAATGTCTTCTTCATCAAAACCAAGTAATTTAACTCTTGATAATGATTTCAATGTTTGTAATGTTGTTAAGAACAATTTCATATCTTTAGACTCTTCATCATTTTTACTTTCAGCTTCATCTAAAAGTTCATCTAGAATGTTCTTTCTAACTTCTCTTCTTTCAACTTCTTGATCAATAATTTCTCTAGTTACCATTCTAGCGTCATTCTTATTAGCATTTTTTACAAAACCATCCATATCAATATCTTCAGCAGCAACTAAAAATTCACCACACACTTTACAGTTATAGTTCTGATCTATTTCCACACCATAAAGATCCTTTAATAAAGTTTCATTTAATTCTCCTGTTTGTTGAATTAAATTATAGGCATATAATTCATGATTACATATTAATTTTTGATGACATAAACTACAATAAGTCCAGTTAAAATCAGTATTTGAGTTGACAATATCATATCTACCATATTCTTTGAGAACCTCTTCCATATCTTTTATTGGAATATTAGTACCTTCTGAATTTGGATTAGGACGATTAAGTATATCCCTTAAGAATTGTGGTGTAAAATCCTGAAATTTTTCTAAAATCATATGTGATAATGAGTATCTTTCATTTGGTGTAATTTGTTTCATCTTTGTAAAGTAATGTAATACTTGAAAATGAGGACAATCTTTAACTCTTTGTTTAGCTTTTTTAACATCTTCAATAATTTGTCTATATGACATTAATTGATTTTCCCTTTCTAATTTCTTTAAATTACGATGGGTACTTAAGAATGATTTAGCTTTATTAATATTTTGCTCTAATTTACGTTTCTTAACATCAATCAGATTAATTTCTTCTAATTCTGCTTCTAGAACAGCCATATATTTTCGTTTAGTTTTCATTTCCCTATATACACGATCAATATTAGCAGGATAACATTTCATGTCATCCTTTTGAACTTGACAAGAATCCCCATTAACAATATCTTTAAGATTATCAAAAGCAGGTGTTTGACAGTCTTGTGTAACTAATTGTTCTATTTGTTCAACTGTTATTTTAGTTAAATCCCATACTTGAGTATTATTTGGTAAGTCTTTTCTAATATAGACTTTATTGTTTTCCTTAACAATTGCATATTGACCTGATTTAATATCCATATTTCCGGGAACAGTTTTGGCAATAATATAGTTGTCACGTTCTAGGTCACGAACAGATTGATAAGTTTTAGCAACTTGATATTTAGGTTTATCACGACAAGTATCTGTTGATTTTTCATCATAATAAGATGATGATTTAAGTTCTTGTTTATATCTACCTTCTAGTATTTCAACATCCTGTCTAATTTTAACTAATTCTCTTTCTATTTCACCTTTATTAATATTTTTTTCGTCTTCAATTAATTGGTTTTTAGCTAATAAAAGTTCTAAAAGCTTACCATGGTCATCTTTCTGTAAAGCCCATGCTAAACGAGTTGTATCAGAATCTACCATTCGATTCATTGAAGGGTATGAATCATAATATGTTTCTAAACCTTCGACCATATTTTTATCAACTAAAGGAAAAACCCGAACTGATGGTTTAGGTAATGGTGATTCATGTTGAAGATATTTTTGATAATCTATCCATCTTTTTGATAAATGATATGTTTCTGATTCTAGGTGTTCATCTAATATGGTAGCAAGCATTTCCCAATCTTCCACATTTAAATATCTGAGATTATATCCATAATTTTCAATAATAGATTCTAATTCAGACCAATTTTTACTTTCTTTAAGTTCATGAGCATGTTCACGACAAATTTCTTTAAAATCTGGAATTAAACGGTTTAAATATTCAGCATGATCAACTTCTTGATTAATATCAGATTGTTCAGGATAATAATAAAATGTAGGTTTATGACGTTCTTCTAATGGTCTTTCAAGATCACTTTCTAGGTCAATTACTTTTTCTTCAATACCAGTTGTTGATTGATATTTTTCATATAAACCTGAAAGTGAATCATAATAAATTTGATGTTTATTAAAAGCGTGTTTTAAAGGTAAAGCTAAGTAACCTATTATATTAAAACGTTCTCCTTCTTGTATCTTTTTAACATTAGGTTTATTAGCAAGAGATGTTTCCATTTCTTCTTCATGAATCCATTCCTTTTCAACATCTTCCATAGCTAAGAATTCATCTTCTTCTTTGTCAAAATCTTCATCTGTTTTTTCTTTAAATTTGTCAACATAATAAATTAATGGTGTTCTTAAATTGTAACCTTCGATTTCTGATTCTTGAAAGTCAATCCCTTGATTTTTGAAAGGTGCTTTATTAAATCTGACAACTAAACCAGTGTAATCAGCAAAAGGAAGTTCATGTTCAGGGATTTTATCAGCATTGTGACCAATAAGACCAATCATTTTTGAATCATCATTTACTTTGTAAGGTTTAAGCATTTCATTAATAGCTTTTTCTAATTGAAAATATGTGATTGATGATATTTTACTGGAAGCTTTCTGTTCAATCATATTATTTAAGTCATTAATAATTTGTTGATGGTTTTTATATAAAATATTACTATTTGATGAATAATATTCATAATGATAATCTGTAACTTCAGAAGGAAAATATAATTTCTTTCTGTCTAAAACAACTGGAATAAGAAATTTGTTACGATAATCATTCTTTAAATAAGCATTTAATAAAGGTTTATTATTTTGATTAAATATTACTTCATCTTCATTGTATGATGTATTTGTTCTAGCTTTCATTTCATCATTTTCTCCATTTTCATCTTCGTTTTCATCACCATCTTCACCATTTTTATTTTGTGGATTTAATTTTTTAAGATTAACTAGTTGATCTTTAAGGTCAACTATACGATTATTAATTTTATGAACTTGATTAATTAAAAAATTATTTTTACGTAATTGTTTATTGGGAACGTATTTTTCAAGTAAATATTTGAAAAATTCACTCTTTTGAATTTGTGGTTCATAAATTTTCTTTTCTTCTGGAACTGGAACTTTCTTTGAACGGTATACAACTTTTGATAATTCAATTGGTTCATCTGCTATATCAAAATCTTCTATTTCATACTCACTATCTTGTTCAGTATCAGATGTAGATGTAAAAGCCGAAGTAAATTCACTCTTCATTTCTTCTTTATCAAAATGTTTCATTTTTGATTTAATTTTATCTAATTCTTCTGGATCAACAGACATATCAAATACAATATCACTTTCAAAATCTATATCAGTTGTTTTAGTAATTGTTTTTACTGTATCTGATTTCTCTTTAACTCCTCCAATTTGTGAAAGATTAATTTCTTCTAATTCTGTAATATCATCTTCTCCAGTTTCACTTACCAGTGGTAAATCTAGATTTAGATCTAATGGAATAGTTGAAGGAGAACCACATTGAGTAGAATCAGCATCTTCTTCTATATTATCTTCATCATCATATAAAACTTGATGTTTAGGGGTTAATGAAACAGGTAAAATAGTATCAGGTGATTGTGAACGGGAACACGACGGAACAGAAAAATTATCATCATCGTCTATAAAAATATTTTCAACAGATTCATTATCACTTTCACCTTGACTTCCACTTCCAGCATCACCATAATTCAAATTACGAACCGGTAACATAGAAATATTTATTTCATCTGTCCCTGGATAATAGAGACCAGATTGTTTATTATCAAGTGATTTAATGGAGAGTGTTGATGAATTTAATTCATATATATTACCTCTTGGATCCATAATTTGTGAAATAAATCCGGATTCTTTTTCGGTATCATTTTTTATTTTTAATTTTAATTGTTCCATGATTGGAAGTGATATTTGGGATTTTTGAGGTAAAATAATCATTTCTTTAACACCTGCTAAAGTTTTATCATGTAATGGGTCACGATAAAACAATGAGTAATATTTATTACTATCAGATGTTGAGCCTCTTTTTAAAACTCGAATACCTTTTTCAAAAAAATCTAAAATATCAAGAACTTGACTATCTAAAAAAGAAATTGTAGAATTTGGGTAACATTTGATTTTAACTTGTGTACCAGCTTCTAATAATTGAGAATCTTCCTTTTGGAAAGAAGAAAGATGGTTTGAATTATCAGTTAATTCAGGAATACCATTTGGATAAGCAAAATCCATCACCTTTTGTAAGACTTTTATTTCATCTTTATTATCTTTATGAATATGATAATATTTTAAAAGAGCAACTTTGATATCTAAAAATTGTAGAGTATTAATATTTCCATTTTCTAATGAATATGAAACTTGGCTTAAATCTACTTTATAAAAAACAGGATTTTTATTTTGATCAATATTAAAACAAATTAAATTATTCTTACTAACATCGATAATTACCCCTATTGTATCAGGTTCATTTTGATCTGATACTTTAATAATACTACCAACTTTTAATGAATTCATTTAAATATTTGTAAGTAAATGAGAAAATAATTATTATAATTATCTTTAATATTATTTTCTTTAACTCTTTTTTCTTTTTATAATTGAATTTATTTATTACAATAATAATATATCATATTATGAAATATTAAGTATAAAAAAAAGAAAAAATAAAAAATATTATTTTTAAAAATTTAAAAGCATGTTAAAATATCTATTTCAATAGATTAAGCAGTTTCATTTTCTTGTGTTGGAGCAGGAACAGGCTCTGGAACAGGTACTTGCCCTTGCCCTTGTACTTGATTTGGTCCACGGTTGTGACGCCCTTGGTATTGACGATGTTGATAGTTTTTACCAGTGTGATTGTGATGAAATGTCTTGTGAGGCGTCTTAGGCTTTACAGGCTCAAGAGTCGCAAGATAGTTATCCCAATAAGTAAGAACATTCGCCAAATCCACCGAAGTTAGATTCTTAAAATAATTCTCAACAACAATCGGTTTTACTTGACGACGGCTTTCACGGTCGGTACCACTTTCAATGTATTGCTTATGAATATTCCAAACTGCTGTTTGAACAGGGCGAGGAATCTCACTGAATTCAATCTTTTGACCAACTGGACGAGTATGATGGGCAATATAGAATGAATGAG
>JACCDO010451637.1_pt1 | contig 40717 bp, 35 predicted proteins | sample 7446101 | NCBI WGS metagenome assembly JACCDO01 (sample SAMN15323440, study PRJNA562643) | freshwater metagenome | isolation source: river surface water | place: USA:Blue River Watershed | collected 2017-08-16 | reverse complement strand
TTCCGCCGACGAGTTCGTCGGCCCGGTGTCCTGGTCTCCCGACGGCAGGCATTTCGCGCTTTGGTGCGAACGTAAGCAGGCCGTCCGCAAATACAAGGTGGTCGATTCCGTCAAAGGCGAGACCCGCGAGATCAATTATGACAAGCCCGGCGACCCGCGCACCGAACGCGTGGCCTGGGTCTTCCAGACCGACGGCAAGGGCGCCGCGGCCTGCCCTTCGGAACTGACCGGCAAGACCTACGCCACGGACCGGCTGGATTGGTCCGCCGACGGTCGCTTCCTGCGGAGCGAATACGTCCGCCGAGGCTTCACCGGACACGGCGTCGTCGCCTATGACGTCACCACGGGCGTCTGGCGCAAGCTGTTCGCGGAAGAGGACCCGAAGTTCGTCTACACCTTCAACGCGCGTTACCGTCACGACCTTACGGAAGAACTGACGCTGTGGGCCTCCGAGCGCAGCGGGTGGAACCATCTTTATGCCGTCGACCTGCGGAGCGGCCAGACGCTGCGGGCCCTCACCACGGGCCAATGGGTCGTGAAGCAGGTCGTGCATCTCGACGCGGAGGCCAAGGAAATCTATTTCCAGGCCGTCGGCCGGATCGCGGGAGAGAATCCCTATCACCAGCACCTCTGCAAGGTAGGTCTCGACGGGAAGGGACTCGTCGACCTGACCCCGGGCGACGCCCAGCACGAGGTTACCTTCTCGCCCGACCGACGGACCTTCATCGAGGCCGCCTCGCGCGTCGACCAGCCCCACGCCTACCTCCTGCGCAGCGCCAAGGACGGCCGACTTCTCGCGCGTTTGGGCGCCACCGATGACGCCGACCTTCGCAAGGCCGGCTGGCAGCCGGTCCGGCCGTTCGTGGCCAAGGACCGCGAAGGCAAATTCGACATCTGGGGGGTGGTCACGCGTCCCCATCCTTTCGATCCGAAGAAGAAGTATCCCGTCATCGAGAACATCTACGCGGGTCCGCACGGCTCCTTCGCCCCCCGCGCCTTCAATTGGTGGCACCGCAACCACCGCGAGCTCTCGGCCTTGGGCTTCTACGTCGTGCAGCTCGACGGGCGCGGGACGAACCATCGCGGCAAAGAATTCCACCAGCAGAGCTGGCGCAACCTGAAGGACGGCGGCTTCCCCGACCGCATCGCCTGGATGCAGGCCTTGGCCAAGACCGAGCCGAACATGGATCTCGGCCGCGTGGGCATCTTCGGCGGCTCCGCCGGCGGCCAGAACACCGCGCACGCCCTGCTGCTGCACGGTGCGTTCTACAAGGCCGGCGCCGCCGACTGCGGGTGCTACGACAACCGGGTCGACAAGCTTTGGTGGAACGAGCAGTGGCTCGGCTACCCTGTCGGACCATGGTATGAGGAGAATTCCTGCGCGCGTTACGCCGCCAACCTGAGCGGCCGGCTCTTCCTCTCCGTCGGCGAGTCCGACACGAACGTCGACGTGAAGTGCAGCTATGACTTCCGCGACGCCCTGCTCGCCGCCGGCAAGCGAGACCGGTTCGAATTCCACGTCGTCCCCGGAGCCAACCATGGGGCCGGCGAATCGAACGACATGCGAGAGAAACGGGCCCGCTTCTTCCGCGAGGCCTTGGGCGGCCCGCTCCCCTTATGACCGAAACCCCCTCCGTCTCCGGCCTGATCGAACTGCGTCTGAGCAACGTCGGGCAGCTCTTCAATACCATGGATCCGTCGCCGTTCCATGAGCGCGACCTGGACCACGACGCCGAGGAGTTCATCCTCAGCTGGGCCCGCGAGCATGAGCGCGACTCCGAGCTTCGTCTGCGCGTAGTCCTGAGGCAGCCGGCGGACGAGGAGGTCGCCGGACAGGTCCGGGAATCCATCCGGCATTACTTCGAATATCGTGCGCGCATGTCCCGACGCGAACTGCGCGACCTCTTCCGTGAGGGCCGGACCGCCTTGGCCATCGGGGGGCTTTTCCTCGCCGCGACCCTCGTCCTGCGCGGGCTGATTCCCGAAGGCGGCTGGACCGAGATCGTCCGCGAGGGCCTGACGATCTGCGGCTGGGTGGGCCTCTGGAAGCCCATCGACATCCATTTGTATCGCTGGTGGCCCCTGAAGGCCCACGGCGACCTCTTGGCGCGCGTCAGCCGGTGTCAGGTCGAGGTCGTCTTCGAAGCCTGAGCGCGGGCGTAGCCGCCCTTATGGGACGGGTAAGGAGCCCGGAAATAACGAATTTTTCACGAAGAGGCATTGACTGGGGGGGTGCCCTGCCCCAATCCCAACCTTTCGCATGCAGAATTTCGCGAGCCAGTGCCTGGACCAGACCAAGGCCCTCCTCAAACTCAACTTCAATTCCCTCGCTCCAGACGGCACTGTCGTGCCCGTCGATGGCGAGGTCTCCCGCGCCGACGAACCCGGCCACGCCGCCCTGGCCTTCGGTGAGTATTTCCGCGCCACCGGCGAGCTCACGATGGACCGCCACAACATCGCCGAGATCGTCGCCCGGACCATCACCGCGCAGGTCCGCATCAGCCAGGGCTCCGACAACGGCATGGCCTTCGCCTGCCTCGGCCTGCTGGCTTTCGGGCCCACCCGCGAGCGTAATCCCGTCTGGGAGATGCTCGATGAGCCGACCCGCGCGCTCATCGACGAACGCCTGGCCGTCGAACACGACCACCACGACCATGTCCAGGCCTTCGACATCGCGAAGGCCGTCTGCCGCTTCTCCTTCGGACTGACCAAGAAGGACGAGACCGGCGCGCTCGTCGACCGCTTCATGGAGCGCATCGCCGCGTCCTCCACCGGCGGCTTCCACGACGAAGCCTCCAAGGCGGCGAACGCCGACAACTTCGGCGGCGCCTTCGACCTCTACGGCGTCGTCTCGCTGATCTTCATCCGCCAGTCCCTCCAGCTGCACGCGAACATCCAGGTCCGTGACGCCAAGCTTCCGAAGCTCCGCGGCCTCGCCGAGAAATACCTCCGCGTGATCATGGATACCGTCCGCGAAGACGGACTTGGCTGGAGCTACGGGCGCGGCATCGGCGCTTACGGCCAGATGCATTGCATCACCTTGCTCCTGCAGGCGCTGCGCGACCGCTGGGTGCCGGTCGACAAGGAAGCCCACGCCCGCGACCTCGTGCGTCGCCTCTACGCCCACTTCTTCACGACGTTCTTCGACGCCGAGCACGGCGTCATCGTGATCCGCGACGCCGAACGCGACACGATTCCCGGCCACACCACCCGGATGGCGAACTTCGACGCCGCCCGCTACCTCTCGCAGTGGTCGCGGCTCGCCAAGACGATCGGCGGGTCGATGGACGTCGTCAAGCCGGCCAGCCGTCTCCCGGTCTGCCGATTCTTCTCCTTCGACAAGTCGCCGCGCAAGGAGCAGGGCCTCCTTTCCTACCAGGATCCCGCCTCCGGCCTGCACGTGGTCCTCCCGTTGGTCTCGGCCGGTTCGCACCGCTTCTCCGACTCGCTGGCTTTCCCTCACATGCCCGGCGTCTTCGACTGGCCGTCCAACCAGTCGACGACCCCCTTCATCCCTGAGTTCACCATCGGCGGCAAGGTCTACACGCCGTCCTTCTATGGCAAGAACGCCCAGGTGGCCATGGGCACCAAGGCCGGCACCTATCATTTCCGCTACGAACAGCCCGACCTCATCGATCGCGACGAGAAGCTCTCCGCGAACGTCGCCTCCCTGAAGGTCGACTGGGAATTCAACGGCGGCCGTATCGTCGGGCGCTTCACCCTGACCGCCAAGGCGGCCGTCATGCTCGAGGAGTTCCGCCTGGTCCTGCCGATCGCCGGGACCCACTCGCGGATGACCCCCGGCAACGCCCTGGTCCTCGGCGCCGAGTCGCACCGCTGCGAAGTCATCAAGGACGACTTCCACGCCTCCTGGGCCGAGACCAAGGTCGTCAGCGACAACCCCAGGCACCGTTCCTGCTGGGGCAAGGTCCACTTCTATCAGACCTTGCAGCGCGACAAGTCCATGCCCCTGCGAGCCGGCATGAGCTACGCCTTCGAGATCGCCTACCAGCCCCACGTCGTCCGGGCCGGCGACGCGGCCTGAGCGCGGCCTGCCCGTCTCTCCAGCCTTCGGGGTTGTCCTGACCCCTGCCCCTGCCCTATGTCCCTAGGGTATCCTTTCATGCCCAGTCCGTTCTACATCACCACGGCCATCGACTACGCCAACGGCTCGCCGCATCTCGGCCATGCCTACGAAAAGGTCCTCTCCGACGTGATCTCCCGCCACATGCGGATGAACGGCCGACAGGTGCACTTCCTGACGGGGCTGGACGAACATGGCCAGAAGGTCCAGCAGACGGCCCTCAAGCGCGGGGTCGAACCCCAGGCCCTCGTCGACGAGATCGCCGCCGTCTTCAAGGGCATGCTGGGCGACCTGAACATCTCGAACGACGACTACATCCGCACGACCGAACCGCGGCACAAGAAGGTCGTCCAGCAGTTCCTGCAGCAATTGTTCGACCAAGGCCTCATCTACAAAGGCCAGAAGACCGACTGGTATTCGACCCGCCAAGAACAGTTCCTGACGGACAAGGACCGAGCACCCGACGGCTCCTGGCCGGAGATCTACGGCGAGGTCACCCAGACGACCGAGGAGAACTATTATTTCAAGCTGACGCAGTTCCAGCCCTGGCTGGTCGAGCACCTCCGGTCTCATCCCGACTTCATCACGCCGCGATTCCGCCAGAACCAGGTCCTCGAGTTCCTCAAGGAGCCGATGAACGACCTGTGCATCTCGCGTCCGAAGAGCCGGCTGACCTGGGGCATCGAACTCCCGTTCGACCCCGCCTTCGTCACCTACGTCTGGTTCGACGCGCTGACCAACTACTATTCGGCCGTCGCGCACAAAGGGCTCTGGCCCGCCGACGTGCACGTCATCGGCAAGGACATCCTCTCCCCTCCGCACGCGGTCTACTGGCCCTGCATGCTGAAGGCCCTCGGGATCGAACCGCCGCGCCAGCTGCTCGTGCACGGCTGGTGGACCGTCAACAACCAGAAGGCCTCGAAATCCGCCGGCAACGCCGCCGACACGCTCGGCTTCGTAGGGTCCCACGGCGCCGACGCCTTCCGCTTCTACCTTTGCCGCGAGATGGTGGTCGGCCAGGACGCGGACTTCTCGACGCTGACCTTCGAGAACCGCTACAAGGCCGACCTCGGCAACAACCTCGGCAACCTCGTCAACCGACTGCTCAACATGGTGGGCCGCAACTACGCCGGCGCCATCCCGGCCGCCGCGGCCGACGAGCAGCTCGAACAGGACCTCCGTCGTCTCTGGGACGTCAGCGTGAAGAAATATGCCGAGGCGTTCGCGGACTATCAGGTCAGCCACGCCCTCGAGGCCCTCTGGGTCTTCATCAGCGCCATGAACGCCTACATCGAAGCCCGGGCGCCGTGGAAGCTGGCGAAGTCCGCGGATGCCGCCGACCGCGCTCGTCTCGATTCCTGCCTCGCGCACGTCGCCGAAGGCCTCCGCCTCGTCGGCACCCTCCTCACCCCGGTGATGCCGGCGACCTGCGAGAAGCTGCTCACGAACATCGGCCGCCCGGCGGCCACGACGTTCGCCGGCCAGCTGAGCTGGTCCTCCGTCTGCGCCGGCTCGAAAGTCGCCGAAAAATGCATCCTTTTCCCGCCGATCGAGGCTCCGAAGGAAACTCCTTCGGCCTGATTGGACATCGGCTGACCTCGGCCTAACCTTACCGACATGGAACCTGTCAAGATCCTCGATGAGGCCGACCTCTTGGCCAAAGCCGAGGCGCGGGCCGTCGAGCAAGGTTTCGTCTCCTATCAGTTCGAAGTCGCCGAGCTCGACCCGCTCGCGGTCCTTGAGACGCTCGACGAACCGGCCCCGCGAGGCTACTTCGAAAACCCGTCGCGCCGACGTTCCCATGCCGCCGGCGCCCCTGTGCGTCAGTGGCGCGGACGTGGCGACCGTCGGTTCGCGGACGCCGATGTCTGGCTGAAAGACCTGGACGCCAGCCTGACCTGCGTCGGCGCCCGCCCGCGCGTCATCGCCACTTTCCCCTTCTACCCCGGGACCGAACACGAAGGCGCCGAAGCCCGCATGTTCCTGCCGGGATGGCAGGTCGTCAGCGAAGACGGGGTGACCACGGTGACGCTCGTCGAACCCGCCGGACCGGGCTGCGCCACCCGTCTCGCGGTCCGCGCCGACGGCTTCCGCCGCTTCAGCTACCGCTCGACGCCGCCTTCGCCCCGCGCTCCGGTCCCGACCGTCCTGTCCGAAGTGGGCGGCGCCTGGTTCCCGTCGGCCGTGCTTCGGGCCACCGAGCTCATCCGGGAAGGCTCCTTCGAAAAGATCGTCCTCTCGCGGGCCTTCGACTGGCGGCGCGGGGAACCTTTCAGCGCTTACGCGACGCTTCACCGGCTCCGCCGCGGAAACCCGCAATGCCACACCTTCCTCGTCGATGAGGACGACGGCTGCCTCGTCGGGGCCACTCCGGAGACCCTTCTCTCCTTGTTCGACGGCGCCGTCCGTTCCGAATCGGTGGCGGGGACGACCCGGCGCGGCGAATCCGCCTCCGAAGACGCTTCGCTCGCCGAGGCCCTGCTCACCAGCGACAAGGACCGGCGCGAGCATACGGCGGTCACCGCTTCCATCCTGCGCCGACTGCGCATGGTCGGCGTGCTCGCCGCGACCTCGCGCAACGCCGAGCTCCTCCGCCTTGGCAACGTGATGCACCTGCGCACGCCCATCGAAGGCACCATGCCGGCGGACCGACGCTTCCTCGAGGTGGCCGGCGAACTCCATCCGACCCCGGCCGTCGGCGGCAAACCGCGCGCCCTCGCCCTGCCTTTCATCCCCGGCTTCGAACCCCATCAGCGCGGCCTCTACACGGGAGCCGTCGGCTGGGTCCGCTCGGACGGACAGTCGGGCAAGCTTTACGTCGCGCTCCGCTGCGCCCGTCTGAAAGGCTCCTCCGCCCGCGCCTTCGCCGGGGCCGGCATCGTGGCCGGCTCCGACCCGGGCGCCGAAGCGACCGAGACCGAGATGAAGCTGCGCACGATCCTCGAAGCGCTGATCTGAGGATGAGGGTCGTCCTGCAACGGGTCCGGAACGCCGCCGTGAGCGTCGACGGCGTCGTCAGCGGATCGATCGGGTTTGGCTATCTGCTGCTCGTCGGCATCGCCGCGGGCGACGACGAGGCGACCGTGCGCCGACTGGCCGCGGACGTCGCCAAGGCCCGCCTCATGCCCGACAGCCAAGGCAAGATGGGCGTCAATCTGCGTGACGCCGGCGGAGAAGCCCTCGCGGTCAGCCAGTTCACGCTCCTGGCGGACTTCTCCAAAGGAAATCGTCCCTCGTTCAACGGCGCCGCCCGCCCCGAAGTCGCCCGGCCTTTGTTCGACCTCTTCGTGGCCGAACTCTCGACGCACCTCGGACGATCCGTGCCGACGGGCGTCTTCGGCGCCGACATGCGCGTCGAACTCGTCAATGACGGGCCGGTGACGGTCGTCTTGGAGTAGTTTAGGCTTAACCTCCGGACGGCTTCGTCCTACCCCTCTGGTTCTTCCATGCTCTCCGTCCGCATCATCCCCTGTCTCGACGTCCACGGCGGCCGCGTGGTCAAGGGCGTGAAGTTCGAGGAGCTCCGCGACGCCGGCGACCCTGTCGCGGTCGCCGCCGCCTACGAGAAGCAAGGCGCCGACGAGCTGGTCTTCCTCGATATCACCGCCTCGAGCGACGAACGGCGCACCATGGTCGACGTCGTCGAACGCACCGCCGACCAGGTCTTCATGCCGCTCACCGTCGGCGGCGGCCTCCGCTCCGTCGAAGACATCCGGACGATGCTCAACGCCGGGGCCGACAAGGTCTCCCTCAACACTTCGGCCATCAAGGACCCCGCGCTCGTCAAGGAAGCCGCCCGTAAGTTCGGCAGCCAGTGCATCGTGGTGGCGATCGACGCGAAGAACGTCGGTCCGGGCAGGTGGGAGGTCTTCACGCATGGCGGACGCAACCCGACGGGCCTCGACGCCATCGCCTGGGCCAGGCAGGCCCACTCCCTGGGCGCAGGCGAGATCCTGCTCACCAGCATGGACCGCGACGGCACGGCCGCCGGTTACGACATCCCGCTGAACCACGCCGTCTCCTCCGCCGTGGAGGTGCCGGTCATCGCCTCGGGCGGCGCCGGCAACCTCGACCATATGGCCGACGTCCTGAAGCATGGCGGCGCCAGCGCGGTGCTCGCCGCGAGCATCTTCCATTTCGGCACCTACACCGTCCGTCAGGCCAAGGAGCACCTGCGTGCCGCCGGCCTGCCCGTCCGTCTTTAGGCGCCCGTCGAGGGGACCGCCTTCGGCATCACCAGGATTTTGTCCAGGCGATGGCCGTCCATGTCGACGACCTCGAAGATGTGACCCAAGGCCTCGACGCGGTCGCCCTCGTTCGGGATACGTCCGAGGGTGCGCATGATGAAGCCGGAGATGGCGGTGAAACGGCCGGTACCCTCTCCCGGGAAACGACCGACGATGCCGGTCGCCTCGCGGAAGTCATCCAAGGTCACGATGGCGTCGACGATCCAGCTGCCGTCCTCGCGACGACGGATCGGCTTCGGCTGGGCGACCGGGGAACCTTCGTTCGGCAGCTCGCCGACGACGGACTCCAGGACGTCGTTGAGCGAGACCACGCCGCGGACGCGCCCGAACTCATCGGTCACCAGCGCGATGTGGATCTTGTCCTTCCGGAACTTCTCGAGCAGGTGGGTGCCCGTGCACTGCGGAGGAACGGTGGGCGGTTCGGTCAGCAGGTCCTTGATGGAGGCGCTGCCGGCCAGGGAGAGGTTCGCCCAGAGGCGCTTGACCGAGACCACCCCGAGCGGACGATCCGGTGAGCCGCGGAAGACCGGGAACCAAGTGTGCCCCGAAGCGACGACCTTGCGCCAGTTCACCTCGTCGGAGTCGTCCAGGTTCAGCCAGACGACGCGGTTGCTGGGCGTCATCAGGCGCTCGGCGGTGACGAGGTCCAGCGACAAGGCGCCGTGCACCATGCGATGCTCCGCGGCATGCAGGACGCCGGAAGCCATGCCTTGGTCGACCATCATGCGCAGTTCGTCTTCCGACATCGTGTCCTCGGGCGTGCGCTTCCGGCCGAAGATCCGGAGGATGATGTCGGCGAAGAAGCCGAGGGTGCTCACCAACGGAGAAGCCAGCAAGGAGACCACCATCATCGGCCGGGCGAGCAGCACGGCGAGACCTTCGGGATTCGACAGACCCAGGCGTTTGGGCACGATCTCCGCGCAGATGATCGTCAGCGAACCGATCACGAAGGAGACGCCCATCCGCGAGAGGTTCGCGGCGTTATCGTGGAGCCAGGCGATCGAACTGGCCTCGAGGTGAGGCTGCAGGGCCTGGGCGATGGGGGCCCCGCCGAAAGTGGCGGCGATGATGCTGCCGAAAGTCAGGCCGACCTGGACGGTGGACAGGAACTTGGAAGGGTTGGCGAGCAGCTCCAAGGCCGCCTTGGCGCCCTTGCTGCCGTCCTCGGCCAGGCGCGTCAGCCGGCGACGGTTGGACGACACCAGCGCCATTTCCGAGAGCTCGAAAACACCGATGGTCGCCCAGCAGGCCAATATGACGAATAATTCCACGAAACAGGGCTACGGACTCCCTTGAGAACAGTCAAATCCGCTTGTTCACCCCCTCCCTTAGCCTAGGTTAAACCCTCAATGGCGACTCATTTCGAGGCAATCATCGTCGGCAGCGGCATCGGCGGTCTGAGTTTCGCGCTCAACCTGGCCGAGCGCGGCCATGCCGTCGCCATCGTCACGAAGAAGACCAGTTCCGAGTCGAACACGAACTGGGCCCAAGGCGGCATCGCCTGCGTGACCGACCAGACCGACGACTTCGCCAGCCATGTCCAGGACACGCTCACCGCCGGCGACGGGCTCTGCGACCTCGCCGCGGTCCGTCACATCATCGAGTCTGGCCCAGACCGGGTCGCCGAACTCATCGCCTGGGGGGTGCAATTCGAGAACGGGACCGACGGACGGCCTGACCTCGGCCGCGAAGGCGGTCACTCGAAACGGCGCATCCTGCACGCCCGTGACATGACCGGACGGGCCATCGAGTCCGCGCTGCTGCGGGCCGTGGCCCGCTCGCCCAAGGTGAGGATGCTGGAGCATCATCTGGCGATCGACCTGATCACGCGGGCCAAGCTGGGGCTGTGCCCGCTCGGGTCCAGCGAAGACCGCGTGCTCGGCCTGCATGTGCTCAACACGAAGGCGGGGCGTGTCGAGACCCTCTCCGCCGCGACGGTGGTGCTGGCGACGGGCGGCACGGGACAGGTCTACCAGTTCACGACCAATCCCGACATCGCCACCGGCGACGGCATCGCGATGGCTTATCGCGCCGGCGCCGAAGTCCGCGACATGGAGATGGTCCAGTTCCACCCCACGGCCCTGAAGGCTCCGGACGGCGGACGCGCCCTGATCTCCGAAGCCGTGCGCGGCGAAGGCGCCATCCTGCGCGACCTCTCGCAGCGGGCGTTCATGAAGGACTTCCATCCGCTGGGCGACCTCGCGCCTCGCGACATCGTCGCCCGGGCGATCGACTCGGTGATGAAGAAGGACGGCGCTCCCCACGTGCTGCTCGACGCCACGCAGGTCGCCAAGGGCCATCTGCCCGAACGCTTCCCGCACATCCACGAGACCTGCCGGAAGGCAGGTTTCGACCTCGCGACCGAGCCCGTGCCCGTCGTGCCCGCCGCGCATTACCTGTGCGGCGGCGTCGCCACCGACCTGCAGGGTCAGACCACCTTGGCGGGTCTCTTCGCCGTCGGCGAAGTCGCCTGCACGGGCCTGCACGGCGCCAACCGCCTGGCCTCCAATTCGCTGCTCGAGGCGGTCGTGCTCGCCCATGACGGCGCCGCGGCGGCCCATGAGGAGATTCTCCGGACCCCGCCGCCCGCCGGCGCCCTGCCCGCCTGGATCGACGGTTCGGCCGGCGACCCCGACGAACGCGTCGTGCTGACGCACAACTGGGACGAACTCCGCCGCACGATGTGGGATTACGTCGGCATCGTCCGGTCGACGAAGCGCCTGCAGCGCGCCCGCACCCGCATCGGGACCTTGTCCGACGAGATCCGCGAATACTATTGGAACTTCCGGGTCGAGCCTCGCCTGCTCGAACTGCGCAACCTGATCCAGGTCGCGGAACTCATCATCGACTGCGCGTTGCAGCGGAGGGAAAGCCGCGGTCTCCATTTCACCCTCGATTATCCGGCGAAGCTGGCCGAAGCCCGGCACACTTCCGTCCGTCGTCCGCAGGGCCGCGCATGAGGATCGCCATCGTCGGAACCGGAGCCCTCGGCGGCTGGTACGCCGGACTGCTGGCCGAAGCGGGCCATGAGGTCCATTGCCTGGCCCGCAGCGACCACGCGACGATCAACCGCGACGGACTCACGCTCCGTGACAAAGGAGCCCGACGGATCGTCCGTGTCGCCTCGGCCTCACCGGAGCCTTCCGCGATCGGGCCGTGCGACCTGGTCGTGGTGACGCTCAAGTCGACTTCCAACGCCGCCCTGCCGGGACTGCTCGGTCCCTTGCTCGGTCCGGCGACGCTCGTCCTGACCCTCCAGAACGGCATGGGGAACGTCGAGGCGCTCGCGCGGCTGCTGCCGGCGGAACGCATCGTGGCCGGGCTCTGTTTCGTCTGCATCAACCGGCTGGCCCCGGCCGTGATCGACACCACGCTCGCCGGCTATGTCCGCATGGCGGCCGCGGCCGGCCCGATCAACCCGGCCGTCGAACGTTGCGTCGGCATCTTCGCCGCCGCCGGGGTCGACTGTCAGGCGGAGGCCTCCTTGGAAGCGGTGCTGTGGAAGAAACTCTGCTGGAACATCCCCTTCAACGGCCTCGCCATCGCCGGCGGGAGCATCACGACGGACCTCATCCTCGCCGACCCGACGCTGAACGACCGGGCCTATCGCCTGATGAAAGAAGTCCAGGCGGCGGCCGTCGCCCGAGGGCATGGTTTCGAAGACAGCCATATCAAGCGTCAGTTCGTGGTCACCGTCGGCATGGGGCCGTATCGTCCTTCCAGCCTCATCGATTTCCAAGCAGGACGGGACGTCGAGGTGGAGGGCATCTGGGGCGAGCCCCTGCGACGTGGTCTGGCCGCCGGCGTGGCGATGCCGGAGACGCAGAAGCTCATCGACGACATCAAGGCGCGGCTGGCCGCCCGAGGCTGAGGCGGATCAGCGGACGTATGGCGCACGACCCAGCTCGGCGAGCCGGGCGCTCAGTTCCTCCCTGACGCGATCCGGGCTCAGGAAATTGACCGGTGTGCGCGGGATGACGTCGGCCGTGAAGAGAACCTTGCCGGCACGTGAACGGAGCTCGAAGTTGAGTCCGACGAACCGACGCCCGGACAATGGCCCGCCCACGGTGATTTCCCAGCGGCCGTCGAGGACGGCGTCCGCCTCGGTTTCTTCGGCGGCGGCGCGATACCCCATGGACTCCAGCCGTCGTACCGCGGCGTCGTGGGCGACCTCCCCGCATCGGCGCATCCCATCGTCGGCCGCGCCGGCGGGCTCTCGCACGTAGATGCTCCGCACCTCGGCGGGCCCGTCGGTCCGGTTCGGCAAGGACACGCACCCTGCCAGGAAGAGCATCAAGGCAGGCCCTAAGAGGCGCCAGGAGGGACCTGTGCGGTGCATAACTTGTTTATTACCCGTTCTCGCCCTGCGACAAGCAGGGACATGATGGGACGGGTTGACCTTTGCGCGTTGCGGAGGTCCCCTCTCCCCCATGGCCCGAGTCCAAGCCGTCACTTTCGACCTCGCAGGCACCCTGCTGTTTCCGCATCCGTCCGTGGGCGCCGTCTACGCCGCCTGCGCCCGGGCCCATGGCGTGGAGATCGAGGCCGCCGTCCTCGACGCGGCCTTCCCGCTGGCTTTCAAGGGCGGCCCGAAGAACGCGAAACCGGAGGCCTTCTGGAGAGAGGTCGTCCAGCGGTGCTTCGGACCGGCGCTGCCCTCTTCGAAGACCGACGCGGTCTTCCGAGCCTGCTGGGAAGCCTTCGCTAAGCCCGAAGCGTGGCGGCTCGCCCCGGGCACGCTTCAGGCGATCTCCGCGATCCGCTTCCTCGGCGTCCGGGTCGGCGTCCTATCCAACGCCGACGCGCGGATGCGCAAGGTCCTGGAAGGACACGGGCTCATGAAGCATCTCGACGGCGTCTTCCTTTCGGAGGAGACCGGCTTCGCGAAACCCGACGCCCGGGCGTTCGCCCAGGCCGCACGCTCCTTGGGCGGAGCGGTCTCCGGTCTCGTGCATTTCGGCGACAGTCCGACCGAGGACGGCGAAGGCGCCCGCGACGCCGGCGCGACCGGCGTGGTCGTGGGCGGAGCGCATGCGCCTGAACGCTGCCTGCGCAACGAACGCATCTCCGAGGCACCCTATGCGGTGCGGGCCCTGCTCACCGAAGGAAAGCTCAAGGGCAGGTTCTCGCGCACCGTCCAGAACCTCCTCGCCAACCTGCGCGGCCTCCCGGAAGACCGCGGACGCTCCAGCGACCGCCCGCTCAGGACCATCGACGACGCGGTGCAGGACGCCTTCAAGAAGCTGCGCCTGGACAAGCCCGTGCCCGAGACGGCCATCGTCGCGCACTGGCTGGAACTCCTGCCGCTGAAGCTGGCGAAACGTTCGGCGCCGCTCCGCGTGCTCGAAGGCGGCAAGCTCGTCGTGCAGTGCGAGAACTCCGTGGTGAAATCGGAGATCCGCTTCCACGAACGCGCCATGCTGGCGAAGATCAGGCTGCTGCGAGGATGCCAGGAGGTCCGCGCCATCAGTTTCGTCAACGCCTGATCAGTTAGACTTCGGCTCGTAAGGCCGCTGGAAGACTTCCTTGAAGTCGTAGACGTCCTTGAAGTCGTCGAGATCGTCCTCCTCGGAACGTCCGAACAGGCCGGTCTCGATGATGTTGAAGACCACGTTGCCGACGTCGACGGACTTGCGCAGCCCCCAGTTGTGGAGCAAGGGATAGGACATCGGCCCGTAGGTCTCGAGCACGTGCTGACGGAAGCCTTCCAGGAGCTGCGGCCCCGAGACGTGACGGTTCACGATGCTCTTCCCCTTCTTGGGTTCGCCGTGGACGATCTTCTGGGCGTGGTCGAGGCCGAGGCGCACGACGTCGTAAGCCTGCGGATGATAGCGGGCATCCTTCAGGCGGATGAGACGGACGGCTTCGTCGAAATCCATGTTCAGAGCTTGGCGAGTTCCGCCAGCAGCCGGGCGTTCTGGGCTTCCGTGCCGACGGTGAGGCGGAGCCAGCCCGTCATGCCGTAGCCGCGGAGCGGACGGACGATGACCCCCGCCTTCTGCAGCGTGGTGAAGGCCTCTTCGGCCTTGGGAACCTGGGCGGCCAGGAAGTTGGCCTTCCCGTCGATGAAGGCGAAGCCGAGCCGCCTGAGGCCGGCCGAGAGCTGGGCGATGCCGGCGGCGTTGACCTCACGGGTGCGGCGCACGAAATCGTCGTCATCGAGGGCGGCCTCGGCCGCGGCCAAGGCCGGCAGGTTCACGTTGAAAGGCTGGCGGACGCGGTTGAGCAGACCGCAGACCTCGGCCGAGCCCATCAGGTAACCGACGCGCAGGCCGGCGAGTCCGTAGGCCTTCGAGAAAGTACGGGAGAGGACGACCTTGCGGCCGGACTTCATCAGCGGTCGCAGGTCGGCGGACGATTCGAGGTATTCCGCGTAGGCTTCGTCGAGGCAGAAGATGACGTCCTCGGGCAGCGAGGCGGCGAAGGCCAGGATCTCCGCCGGATCGTCGGTGCCGCCGGTGGGATTATTGGGGCTGGCCAGGAAGACGATACGGGTCCTCGGGGTGACCGCGGCGCGCATGGCCTTGAGGTCATGGCGATAACCGGGCATCGGTACTTCCACCGGGGTCGCGCCGAAGAGCATGGTGGCCAGCTTGTAGACGATGAAAGCCTGGGAACCGAAGACGACCTCGTCGCCGGGACGGAGGAAAGCCTGCGCAAGCAGGATCATCACCTCGTTGGAGCCGTTGCCGATGACGAAATTGCCCGGCTCGAGCGCCCACTTCTTCGCGAGTTTCTCGCGGAGGAAGGTGCAACCGCCGTCCGGATAGAGGTGGCACTGATCCAAGGCCTTGCGGGCGGCGGCCAGGCCCATCGGCGAAGGGCCGAGGGGATTCTCATTGGAGGCGAGCTTGATGACAGCGGACGGGTCGAGTCCGAATTCGCGGGCGACGACTTCGATGGGCCGGCCGGCCTCGTAGACGGGCTGCGTCAGCACGGGGCGATTGGCGAGGTCGGCGAAAGTGGCCATGCGTGGAACACTCATGAGGGAGAATCCCCTCAAGGCAAGCGTCCGCATGCCGCCTCCCCGCTTGCCAGCGAGGGGGGCGGCAGGTAGACGAACGCCATGAAGATCATCGTCACCGGAGCCTCGGGTTTCCTCGGCCGCGAAGCCTGCCTCGCCGCCCTGCGCCGCGGCCATGAGGTGCTGGCGCTGGGTGGCTCCCGCGCGCCCGTCGTGCCGGGCGTGGCGCAAGCCCGCGCCTTCGATCTCTGCGCCGAGGCGGCGCTCGAAGCGCTCGTGCTCGAAGAGTTCCCGCACGCCGTCGTGCATTGCGCCGCCTTCCCGACGATCGAGGCCTGCCAGGCCGACCCCGCCCGGGCCAAGGCGCTCAACACCGCAGTCCCGAAGAAGCTGGCGCAGCTCTGCTTCCACCTGGGCGCGAAGCTCGTCCACCTCTCCACCGATACCGTCTTCGACGGCGTCACCGGCGGCTATCAGCCCACCGACCAGCCCAAGCCGCTGAACCTTTACGGCGAGACGAAGGCGGCCGCCGAGGTCGAAGTCCTGCGTTACGGACGCGAGCACGCCGCCGTGCTGCGCACTTCGCCGATCATCGGCAACTCCGTGAGCGGCGATCGCGGCCTGCATGAACGCCTGTTCGCATCGTGGAAAGAAGGCCGGACCGCCACGCTCTTCACCGACGAGATCCGGCAGCCCGTCGAAGTATCGAACCTCGCGGACGTCACCATCGAACTCTGCGAGCGCAACAACCTCTCGGGCCTCTATCATTGGGCGGGCACGGAGGCGATGAGCCGCCACGAGATCGGCATACGCATCGCCCGTCACTTCGGCTTGGATGCCGATGCCCTGGTGCGCCCGACCAGCCGCGCCGAAGTCCCGGCGGCCGCGGTCCGCCCGCGCGACCTCAGCCTCAGGTTACACCCCCTCGCCGGTAAGCTCCGCACCGCGGCCCAGTCGTTCGAAGAGCAGCTGGCTCAGCTGCGCGTCCCCCGCGGAAGCGAAGACTGGTATGAGCAGACGACCGGCCGAAAGGTCGTGCGTCGTCTCGAAAAAGGCATAGACTTCTGAGGATGGATGTCCTGCCTCGCCAAGCCGCCGACGCCATCGCGAACATGGCGGCAGACCAGATGCTGCTGGAACACTACCCTGCTGCCGAGCGCGTCCGTTTCCGCCCGTTCGCCTGGTCCGAGCCGAGCTACACCTTCGGCGTCTCGCAGTCCTGGGCGAAGTATCGCGCCATCGTCCCGGCCCGGTTCCCGTTGGTGCGCCGCTGCACCGGCGGCGGACTCGTCTCGCACCTCGAGGACTGGACCTTCGCCCTCGTGATCCCGCCCGGGCATCCGCTCTTCGCGGCCGACGCCATGGCCACCTACGCCGCGGTCCACGAAGCCCTGCTCGCGGCTTTGGTCGCCCAAGGCCAGCCGGTGAAGCTCGCCCCGGTCCCCGAAGGCCGGCGTGAATTCCAAGCCCCCGACGCGTGCGCGCAGCGCGCCGAACCCAACGACCTCATCCGGTCGGACGACGGCCGCAAGGTCGCCGGCGCCGCCCAGAAACGCAACCGTCACGGCCTGCTGATCGAAGGCTATGTCTGGAAGCCTTTCCTGGCCGATTGCGACTGGCTCCGCTTCGGGAAAGATTTCGTCACCGAACTCGGCCGGGTGCTCCGGAGCGCCCCGGTCGACGTCGCGGAACCGGTCTATGATCAGTTCGACCACGAGGGGACTTGGGCCAAGTTCGCCTCGAAGGAGTGGAACGAGCGGATCTAAGCGAACAGGTCTAGTTCCGGACCCGACGCCTTGCCGGGCGGCTTGGCCGCTGGCGCCTTCCTGGGCGCGACCGAGGGCGAGGCCTCGGCCGACGTCACCAAGCCTTTGGAGGGCAACCCAGACCCCGCCTCGAGGCCGCCGAGAATCTCCCGGGCGCGCTGGACCACGGCCGGTGGCATGCCGGCGAGCCGGGCGACCTGGATGCCGTAAGAGCGGTCCGCGGCGCCGGGCACGACCCGCCGGACGAAGACGATCTCGTCCTGCCATTCCTTCACCGCGACGGACCAGTTGCGCAGACGCGGACGGTCCGCGGCCAGCTGGGTGAGCTCGTGGTAATGGGTGGCGAAGAGCGTGCGGGGGCCGGCGGAGCCTTCGCCATGGAGATGTTCGGCGACGGCCCAAGCGATGCTGATGCCGTCATACGTGCTCGTCCCGCGGCCGATCTCATCGAGGACGACGAGCGAGCGGGCGGTGGCGTTGTTGAGGATGTTCGCGGTCTCGTTCATCTCGACCATGAAGGTCGAGTTGCCGCGCGAGAGCTCATCGGAGGCGCCGACGCGGCAGAAGATCCGGTCGACGAGTCCGATGCGGGCCTTGGTCGCCGGGACCCAGCAGCCGAGATGCGCCAGCAAGGCGATCAGCGCGACCTGCCGGATGTAAGTCGATTTGCCCGCCATGTTCGGACCGGTCAGCAGGGCGATCTGTTCGCCGGAGCCGGCGAGGCGGGTGTCGTTCGGCACGAAGGACCCGGCGCCCGGACGTGACTGCAGCATGCGTTCGACGACGGGGTGTCTTCCTTGTTCGATCTCGAGGACGTCAGAATCATCGACGACGGGCTGGCACCAGCCGGCGTCACGGGCCAGGTCCGCCCAGCCGCGGAGCACGTCGACTTCGGCCACGACGAGGGCGGTGGCGAGCAAGGCTTCCGTGCGGGCGACGACTTCGGCCAGCAGGGCCTGGAAGAGTTCGGTCTCGCGGGCCAGCGCCTGCTCGTCGGCGCGGAGGACCTCGCGTTCCTTGGCGCGCAGCTCCTCGGTGGTGAAGCGCTCGGCGTTCACCATGGTCTGCTTGCGGATGTAATCCGCCGGGACGGCGGCCAGGTTGGCCTTGGTGACCTCGATGGCGTAACCGAAGGCGCCGTTGTAGCGCACCTTGAGCGACTTGATGCCGGTGCGGTTCTGCTCGTTGCGTTCGAAGTCGGCGATCCAGCCCTTGCTGTCCGAAGCGAGCGCGCGAAGCCGGTCGAGCTCCGCGTCGTAACCGGCGCGCAAGGCGCCGCCTTCGGCGAGGTCGACCGGGAGTTCGTCGCCGAGGGCGGCTTCCAGACGAGCCAGCAACGCCGGCTCGGCGCCGATGCGGACGGCCAGCGCGGCGAGCGTGCCGCCGGGCAGGGCCTGCAGCTCTTCGCGCAAAGGAGGCAACGAACGCAACGTGTCGCGGATGCCGCCCAGTTCGCGGGGATTGCGCAGCCGGTTCTGGAGCCGGGCGAGGATACGGGCGAGGTCGCGGACGCCGCGCAAGGCCTCGCCGACGCGCGACGCCGCGCCGGGGTGCCGGACGAACTCGCCGACGGCGGCCTGCCGGCGGCTGATGAGCCCGAGGTCGGTGGAAGGCTCGGCGAGCCACGAGGCCAGCAGCCGGGCGCCGGCGGGCGTCTCCGTCCGGTCGATCGTCTCCAGGAGCGAGCCCTCGCGCGCGCCGCCCGAGGCCGCGAAGAGCTCGAGGTTGCGGGACGAGGCGGCGTCGAGCAGCACCGAGTCGCCGAGCTTGGCCTCGATGAGGCGGAAAAGGTTCTTCGGACGATCGCAAAGCGAGTCGGTGACGTAACCCAGCACCGCGCCGGCGGCGCCGAGGGCGGGATGTCCGTCGGTCAGGCCGAAGCCGGCCAGGCCATGGACGGAGAGCGTCTGCGCGACGAGGCGGGCGCCGGCCGCGCCGTCGAAGTTCCAGCCCGGCAGGCGCGAGATCGCCCTGCCCTGCAGGAAGACTTCGAGCGCCTCGCGGTCGGCCGCGGATGGTTCCAGCCCTTCGGGCAGGATGATCTCGCGGGGCGAGACCGAATGAAGCAACGGAAGCAGGCGCGAGGGGCCGGCGTCGGTCGCCAACCGGAAGTCGGCCGTCGACACGTCGAGCCAGGCGGCGTGCCAGCCTTGCTTGTCCCAACAGAGCGCGGCCAGATAGTTGCCCCGACGCGAGTCGAGCTGGGAATCCTCCAGCGCGGTCCCGGGAGTCAGGATCCGGGTGAGTCCGCGGCGCACGAGCTTGCCGGCGACGGGAGCTTCGAGCTGGTCGCAGATGGCGACCTTCCATCCGGCGGCCAGGAGCCGGTTCACGTAGGCCGGGGCGGCGTGATGCGGGAGCCCGGCCATCGGCGTCTCGTGGCGTTTCGTGAGCGTCAGGCCGAGCACCTTGGCGGCGATCTCGGCGTCCTGACCGAAGACCTCGTAGAAGTCGCCGAGGCGGAAGAGCAGGATCGTGCCGTCCGCGAGTTTTTCGCGGAACTCACGGTACTGGCGCTGCATCGGGGTTTCCTTCTCCACGCAAGGGAGCGAAAGCCCCGGGAGGGTCTCCGCAAGTGCGGACTACCGGCCCCGGCCCGCGCGGACCGGGAAGTTGCTCACATCAGCTGGGCGGCGAGTTCGGACAGCGCGCTGCGGACCCCGCTGAGGAGACGCACGTTCGCCGTGATGGCGTGACCTTTCATGCGCTCGTGGGTATGGATGAGCCCGTTGGACTTGCCGTCGAGATAGGGCGTGTCGACCTGGTCGAGGTCGCCGATGAGGACGACCTTGGAGCCTTCGCCGATGCGGGTGATGACGGTCTTGGCCTCGTGCGGGGTCATGTTCTGGGCCTCGTCCACGATCATGAAGGCATGGCCGATCGAACGACCGCGGATGAAGGTCATCGCCTCGATCTCGATGAGGCCGGAGTCGATGAGCCACTGGTAAGGCTTGCGCGGCTGGTTGATGGCCTGGAACTGCGAGCCGAAGATCGGCTGCGGCGTCTTCATCGCCTGGGCCTTCTTCTGACGGCGCTGCGTGTCGGTGGCGACGGCCTCCTTCGCGGTCGGCGTCGCGCCGGCGTTGCCGTTCTTGGAGAAGAGCACCTCGAGGTTGTCGAAGTAAGGCTGGATGTACGGGGACAGCTTCTCCTCCTTGGAGCCCGGCAAGGCGCCGATGTCCTTGCCGATCTGCACGACCGGCCGGGAGACGTAGAGTTTCTTATAAGGAGAGAAATCGCTGAGCACCTGGGACAGGGCCGCGGCGATCGAGAGGAACGTCTTGCCGGTGCCGGCGCGACCGAAGCAGGTGACCAGGCGGATCTCCGGGTTGAGGAGGGCGTCCAGGAAGATCCACTGCTCGAAGTTCTTGGGGATGACGCGCATGCCCCGGGGCATCTGCAGCCCCTTGCGGGCGCCGCTGTCCGACGACATGAACTCGCGGTAGAGTCCCAGCGGGACGAAGGCGCCGTCGCCGAGATGGCGGGCGGGCTCGCTCCAGGAATCGGACGTGAACATGACGTATTCGTTGATGAGCAGCGGCGGCTCCTCCTTCACCTTCACCTGCACCTGGCCGAGCTCGCGGAAGTCGCGCATCGCGGCGGCGGTCACCTTCACCGTGCGGTAGTCGCCGACGTCGCTGGTCTCGACGCGGTCGTTGCGGTAATCCTGGACTTCGACGCCGAGGGCCTGCGCCTTCAGCGCCATGCACGCGTCCTTGGTGACGAGGATCACCTGGCCTTTGGAAGTGTCGCGGAGATAGATCGCGGAGGCGATGATGCGGTGATCCGGGGCGTCGACCTGCATGAAGACCGCGCGCAGGCGTTCGGCCTTCTGGCCGCTGAAATGGTCGCGGATCAGGGCCTCGTTGATCACGATGCGCAGTTCGCCGCCGTCGCGGAGGTCGGCGTGCAGCGAACCCGGCTTCGCGGGGTCGCCGTCGACGATGTCCTTCAGAGAACGATTCTCGAAGAGCGCCCGGATGGCCCGGTTCACGCGGCGCGCGCTGGCGCCGAGCTGGCCCTGCTGGGTCTTCAGACGATCGAGCTCGGACAAGACCTCGACGGGCACGGCGACGACGTGCTCATCGAACTTGAACAGGGACTCGGGATCGTGAATCAGTACGTTGGTGTCCAGGACGTAAGTCTTTTTCACGTCCCGCATTGAGTCACTAAGCCGGCGGCGGGCAACCCGTAAAAACTTATTTCGACGGATCGATCGCGCGGAGGTAATCCCAACCATAGATGCCGGTCCGATGTCCGTCGCTGAATTCGAAGCACACGGCATAGTTGCCGACGCGACTCATGCCCGTCACCGTCACTCCCGGAAAACGTCGGGGTCCGTCGCCGCCCCAGCGCTGACCGAGGATGTCCACCTCCCCCATGTTCTCCGCGCTCGGGGAGAGTTCCCGCAGGAGCTCCGCCCGGAGGCATTGCTCGTGGCCGTCCTCCCAGGTGAGGGCGACGAAGTCACCGATGATCTGAAGGTCGCGCGGCGGCCGCATGGGATGAAGGTGGACGGGCCGGGGACGGGCGCAAGCGGGTACGTGCGGGACGACCTTGACTCCGTGCCGCCGCTGGAGACCCTGCCCATCCATATGGCAGGCGTAGGCAAACTCCTCAAACAGGCCCAGAAGATGCAGCGTGGTATCGCCGAGGCCCAGCAGCAGCTCGCGGCCGAAAGGCTCGAAGTCTCCCATGGCGGCGGCGCGGTCCGCGTGACCGTCGACGGCCACGGGCTCGTCCACGGCCTGACCCTCGACCCGGAGTTCCTCAAGGAAGATAAGACCGTGGTCGAGCAGGCCCTCGTGGTCGCCCTCCAGGAAGCCTCGGCCAAGGCCCGCGCCCTGCACGAGGCCACGATGTCGAAGGCCACGGCCGGTTTCTCCCTGCCCGGGATGTGATCGCCCGTGACCCCTTCTTTCGACAAGGTCCGCCAGCTCCTGAAGATGCTCCCCGGCATGGGGCATCGCTCCGCCGAACGCCTCGCCCTCCACTTGCTGGTCGAACGTCCCGGCAAGCTCGCCCCCTTGCTCGAGTCCCTGCAGGCCGCCGCCTCGGCCGTCCGACGTTGCGCACGTTGCGGCAGCCTCGCCGAAACCGAACTCTGCCCGGTCTGTCAGGACGTCAAGCGCGACCCCGCCGCGGTCTGCGTGGTCGAACAGGTCCCCGACCTGATGGCCATCGAACGCTCCGCGGCCTATCGCGGAACCTATCATGTCCTGCACGGGCGGCTTTCGCCCATCAACGGCGTCGGCCCGGACCAGCTCAACCTCGCGACGTTCGAACAGCGGCTCAAGGACGAGCCGGTCACCGAGGTCGTCCTCGCGCTGGGCAACGACATCGAAGGCGAAGCCACCTGCCATTATATCACCGAAGCGATCCATGCGATCCGTCCGAGCATCAAGGTCTCGCGCATCGGTTTCGGTCTCCCGAGCGGCAGCGGGCTGACCTTCGCCGACCCCGCCACGCTCCGGAGCGCCCTGGAGGGTCGTCGTGATGTCGCCGGCTGAGCAGCTGACTTACCCGGAGTCCGCCGAGTCCTTCTGGGTCGGGCAGGCGGAGCTGGCCGCCGAACGCGTGGGCGACGACGCCCTCGTCCGCATGACGCCGGCGGTGGCGCACCTCTCCGACCTGTTCACCACCGAGCGGCCGGACCGCAAGTTTCCGGACTATTTCGCCGACCCGCGGCTGCTCGCGGCCTACGGCGTATTCTTCCTTCCGCAGAGCTTCACCCGCACTTCCTTCGCCCTGGCCCAGGTCTGCGGATTGCGTGGCTGGCGGCCCGCGACGACCGCCCCCGCGATCCTCGACCTCGGCTGTGGTCCCGGCTCCTGCGGCGTCGCGGCGGCGTACCGCCTTCGCCAGCTGGGCATGGACGGCATCCGGCTCACCGGCGTCGACAAATCTCCGGGCGCGCTCGCGGCGATGGAATCCTTCGGCGGAGCGGTCCTCGGCGCCGATGCGACCGTCCGCACGCGCATCGGTGACGCTTCCCGTCCGGAAACCTGGCCGGACGGACGTTTCGATCTCATCGTCGCCGGCTTCGTCCTCAACGAGATGCCCCAGCTGGACGCCCCCGCCCTGCTCCGCTGGTTCGGGGAACTCAAGGCCCGGCTCGCGCCCGGCGGGCTGATCCTGATCCTTGAACCCGCCTTGCGGATCACGGCCGAGCGCCTGCAACGGCTGAGCGACGCGGTCGCGGCCGGCGAGATGACGCGTATCGCGCCGGAACTCGACGCCCGGCCGGATCCGCAGCTCGGCGCCGGCGAACACTGGAGCCACGAGACCCGCGCCTGGGACGCCCCCGCGTCGGCCGAGTTCGTCAACCGTCATCTCCATCGCGACCTGCGGGAAGTCCGCTTTTCCTTCGCCGCGTTCTCCGAGGCGTCCCTCGGGCCGTTGCCCTCCGGCCTGGCCCGGCTCATCTCGGACGTCCAGATCATCAAAGGGCTTCTCCGCTTCGTCACCATCCGGGAAGGACGCATCGAGTCCGTCGAAGTCCCGACCCGCGGGCTCTCCAAGCACGAGGTCAAGAAGCTCGCGGCCCGCTTCGGGCGTGGCGACATCGTCCGCCACCCCCATCCCGCGGCGTCTAAGCTCCGGCTGGCCAATCATCAGGAATTAGAGGTTTTTTGGACGCCGGCCGGCTCCTGAGCACCATATTGTAACATTCTCGGCGGGGCATTTGTTTGCCTGCCTCGGATCATAGGAACCTAATGGGGACGTCTGCGTCGCCATGCGGCGCCCACCGACCTCCCTCCTCATGTTCAACCGCGAAATCAGCTGGCTCAGTTTCGACCGAAGGGTCCTCGAACTCGCCGAGGACGAAAGCGTCCCGCTGCTGGAACGCGTCCGCTTCCTCTCGATCGCCAGCTCCAACCTCGATGAGTTCTTCGAGATCCGGGTGGCCGGCATCATGCAGCAGGAGGAATCCGCCAGCCACCCCGCCACCCGGGAGTTCCTGACCGAAGTCCTCGCCAAGGCGCGCTCGCTCGTCGACGCCGAGCAGGCCTGCTGGAAGAACCAGCTGCTGCCGGCGCTGGCCGCCCAAGGCATCGTCTTCAAATCACGCGAACAGCTGGACGAAGCCGACCGGGCGGAACTCTCGCCACGCTTCGACAGCGACATCTTCTCCGCGCTGACGCCGTTGGCGATCGACCCTTCGCACCCCTTCCCCGTCCTCACGAACAAGGGCCTCTACCTCCTGGTGCTCCTGCGTGACCCGACGGACGGCGAGATCAGGCGGGCCGTCGTGCCGGTGCCCCGGGTCCTGCCGCGCGTGCTGACCGTGGGTCCGGGCGCCAAGCCGGCCTACACCCTGCTCAGCCACGTCATCCAGCTTTTCATCCATCGCCTCTTCCCGGGGCTCGAGCTCCAAGGCTCGTGGGCTTTCCGCATCACGCGCAACAGCGACCTTTACGTCGACGAAGAAGAAGCCGGCAACCTGCTTGAGGCGATCGAAGAAGAGATCCGCAACCTGCGCAAAGGCGCGCCGGTGCGGCTCGAGATCGAAGCCGACGTCCCGGAGGGGGAGATGCGCTGGCTCCTGCAGTCGATCGGACTCTCGGCCGACAACGCCTTCCGCGTCGCCGGCCCCGTCAACCTTCTCCGCCTCGGCAGCCTCATCGAAATGATCCCCCGGCCGGACCTGCTGTATCCGACTTTCGTGCCCGCGTTGCCGCCGGAATGCGTCGACCCCACCAAGCTTTACGCCCGGATCGCGCAGCAGGACCTGCTCCTGCATCATCCCTACGAATCCTTCACGCCCGTCGTCGACTTCATCCGCCAGGCCGCCAAGGACGAGACCGTCGTCGCCATCAAGCTGACCTTGTACCGCACCAGCGGCGACTCCCCCGTCGTCGAAGCGCTCAAGGAGGCCGCCCGCAACGGCAAGCAGGTCACCGCGTTGGTCGAGCTCCGCGCCCGGTTCGACGAGCTCAACAACATCGAGTGGGCCCGTCAGCTCGAGGAAGCCGGCGCCCACGTCGTCTACGGCCTCGCCGGACTGAAGACCCACTGCAAGGCCTGCCTCGTCATCCGCCAGGAAAAAGGCGGGCTTCGTCGTTACGCCCACCTGGGCACCGGCAACTACAACCCCCGGACCGCGCGGGTCTACACGGACTTCTCGCTCTTCACGGCGGACGCGGAGGTCACCGCCGACGTCGGCCTGCTCTTCAACGTGCTCACCGGCAACCTCAGCCGGCCCAAGTTCAGGCACCTGCTCGCCGCGCCCTTCGACCTTTCGCGTCGCATCATCGACCTGATCGACGCCGAGGCCTCGGCGGCGAAGGCCGGGCGCAAGGCGACGATCTTCGCCAAGGTGAACAGCCTGGTGGACCCCGACGTCATCGCCGCGCTCTACCGCGCCTCGGCCGCGGGCGTGAAGGTGGAGCTCGTCGTCCGTGGCATCTGCTGCCTCCAGCCCGGCGTGGCCGGACGCAGCGAGAACATCCGGGTCCGCAGCTTCCTCGGCCGCTTCCTCGAGCACAGCCGTCTCTTCCGCTTCGAGAACAGCGGCGGCGAACCGGTGATCCTGATGGGCAGCGCCGACTGGATGCCGCGCAACTTCCTGCGCCGCGTCGAATGCGTCTTCCCGATCAGGAACAAGGTGCTGCGCCGCCGCGTCGAGACGGAGGTCATCGCCACCTACCTGGAGAGGCTGGGCGACGCCAAGGAGCTCCGCGCGGACGGGAGCACGGCGCCCTGCGCGCCGGAGGGACGCCTGGCGCCCTGCGCCCAGGACGCTTTCCTCGGGCTGGCCCGCCGGCTCGTGCCGGAAGACGTCAGCGCGCCGAAGAAGAAGGCCCCAGGCAGATCCGCTCGACGGCCGCGTTGAAGCCGTCCTCGGCGCCGAGGATCTCGACTTCGAGACGGACATACATCAGCGGGATCGGCGGGCGGAAACGCGACTGCAGCCGGACCGCGTCCTTCTCCGTCGTCACGATCATCTCGGCCTTGGCCTGCATCGCCTGGTCGAGCACTTCGTCCAGGTCCTCGTCGTTGAAGGAATGGTGGTCGAGGAAGCGGCGGTTGGACACCAGCAAGGCGCCCTGCCCCGTGAGCAGTTCTTCGAAACGTTCGGGCGTCGCGATGCCCGAGAACGCCGCGATACGCTTGCCGGCGAGCACGGACATCGGCAACCGGAGCGGACCGTCGACCTCGACGAGTTCCTTCGCGCCATGGGCGCAGGCGATGATCTCCGCCTTGGGATTATGCCGACGGATGAGCTCGACGAGCGCGGGATCCGGCGGCCCGACCGATTTCGTCAGGAAGACGTAGGAGGCGCGGCTGAGGTTGGCGACCGGCTCGCGCAGCACCCCGCGGGGCAGCAGGGAGCCGTTGCCGAAGGGATCGCGGCTGTCCACGAGCAGGAGGTTGATCTGGCCGCGCAGCGGGAGGTACTGCAGGCCGTCGTCGAGCAGGATGGTGTCCACGCCGAAGCGGCGGAGCGCGAAGCGGCCCCCCTCGACGCGGTCGCGGTCGACGATGACCACGACGCCGTCGCCGCAGAGGTTCTGCGCGAGCATGTACGGTTCGTCGCCGGCTTCGTCCGGTCCGGCGAGCACCGACCGGCCGTCCGACACGACCAACGGATCGGGCCGGCTGACCTGCGTGAGCCAGCGCCAGAAACGTTTCATCATGGAGTCCGAGGCTCCCTTGTAACCCCGCGAGAGGATCGCGACGCGGCGTCCGCGCGCCGCCAGGACCTTCGCCATCTTGAGCACGATCGGGGTCTTGCCCGTCCCGCCGACCGTCAGATTGCCGACGACGACCACCTTGCAGCCCAGCGGCGTGTCACGGAAGACCCGGTTGCGATAAAGCCAGAGACGCAGCCTGACCAGGAGTTCGAAGACCCAGGACAGGACCTTGAGGAAAGCCCCGAGCAGAGCCGGCCCGAACCCGCGCCGCCTTCCGTAGACTACGTCTACGGCATAGCTCGCGACCGCCTCTCCCAGGGAGGAAAAATACCCTCTATGCTTCGCGGCCATGGACGAGATGATGCAAAGTTGTTTGACGAAGGCAACCATCCCGATTGAGAAGAACGACCCAGCGCCATGCTCGTACACCTGTTGCGCACCAAACTTCTCCGAGCCGAGGTCACCGCGGCCCGTCTCGATTACGAGGGCTCCCTGGCCATCGACCACGAGCTAATGGCACTCGTCGGCATGCTGCCTTATGAGAAGATCCTGGTCGGCAACCTGGCCAACGGAGAGCGTTTCGAGACCTATGCCATCCCCGCCCCGGCCGGGACGCGGGAAGTCTGCCTGAACGGCGCCACCGCCCACCTCGGCGAACCGGGCCATCTCCTCGTGATCATGAGCTTCACCAGCGCCGACGAAACCGCCGCGGCCGGCTGGAAGCCCCGCACCGCCACCTTGGCGGAACGCAACCGACGCATCGTCCGTCTCGAGAACCCCGAAGTACCCGTCGAACTCCTCACCACTTTCCAACGATGAGCTATCGCCTCTACATCCCCGGTCCCCTCACCGTCTCCGACTCGATCGTCCAGGCCATGGGCAAGCCCATGATCGGCCATCGCTCCGGAGACTTCGTGAAGCTCTACAATGACATGCAGCCCCGCCTGCAGTCGATGTTCTTCACCCAGGACCCCGTCTACCTCGCGACCAGTTCCGCCTGGGGCGTGATGGAGGGCGCCCTCCGCAACGTCTGTCGCAAAGGCGTGCTCAACTGCATGAACGGTGCGTTCTCCGACAAGTGGAACGACGTAGCCAAGCGCTGCGGGAAATACGCCGAGGCCCTCAAGTTCGAATGGGGCCAGCCCGTCGACCCTGAGCAGGTCCGCAAGGCCCTCGCCACCGGCAAGTTCGACTGCATCACCTTCATCCACTCCGAGACCTCGACCGGCACCCTGTCGCCCATCGCCGACATCATGGCCGTGGTCCGCGAGTTCCCGGACGTCATCTCGATCGCCGACACGGTCAGCTCGTTCTCGACCATCCCGATCAAGAAGGACGAGCTCGGCATCGACATCTTCCTGACCGGCTCGCAGAAGGCCCTCGCCCTCCCCCCCGGCCTCGCGATCTTCGCCGTCAGCGAACGCGCCCGCGAACGCGCCAAGCAGTCCCCGGACCGTGGCTACTACTTCGACCTGATCGAGTTCCACGACAACCACGTCAAGGGCATGACCCCCTCGACGCCCTGCATCTCCCTCTTCTACGGCCTCCAGCAGCGCCTGCTCGAAGTCGAAGCCGAGGGCCTGGAGAACCGTTATGCCCGTCACCTCCGCCTCAACGAGCGGATGCGCGCCTGGGGTCTCGCCAAGGGCTTCTCGCTCCTGCCGGAAGTCCGCTTCGGCACCCGCGGCCTCAACTGCTTCAAGAACGACCGCAACGCCGACCTCGAGCGCCTCAACAAGACCCTCAAGTCGCGCCACAAGCTCGTGATCGACGGCGGCTACGGCAAGCTCAAGGGCAAGACCTTCCGCATCTCGAACATGGGCGACGAGACCGACGCCACGATCGCCACCCTGATCGCCGCCCTGGACGACTCCTTCGCCGAGCAAGGAATGTGACCGGTTTGACGATCGGTTATCATCCTACGCATGCGCAAGAAGTCCCCCAAGCCCTCCTCCGAAGCCGCCGCTCCCGCCGGCTCGAAGACCCTCGTCATCGCCGAGAAGCCGTCCGTCGCGGCAGACCTCGCGAAGGTGCTCAAGGTGCCCAAGGCCACCAGCGACTACTTCGAGAACGACCAGTGGGTGATCAGCTCGTCGATCGGTCACGTCGTCCGCCTCAACGATCCTCAGGACCTCGACGAGAAGTTCAAGCGCTGGACCCTCAAGGACCTCCCCATCCTCCCCGACGACTTCGACGGCTCCGCCCGCTCCGGCATCCTGAAGGTCGTCATCAGCGAGCGTAACAACGGCGACCGTTTCAAGCTGCTGAAAAAGCTCCTCGCCCGGCCCGACGTCGGCGAAGTCGTGAACGCCTGCGACGCCGGCCGCGAAGGCGAGCTGATCTTCCATTACATCTACCAGCTGGCGAAGTGCCGTCTGCCGGTCCGCCGCCTCTGGCTCGCGAGCATGACGAACGCCGCCATCGCCGACGCCTTCGCCCACCTGCTCCCGGAATCCGCCAAGGCCGGCCTCCTGGGTTCCGCCATCTGCCGCTCGCAGGCCGACTGGCTGGTCGGCATGAACGGCAGCCGCTACGGCACCATCCGCATCGGCGGCGCCAAGCGCGACGTCTTCTCCGTCGGCCGCGTCCAGACCCCGACGCTCATGCTCCTGGTGAAGCGCGAGTTCGAGATCCGCAATTTCGTCCCGAAGACCTTCTGGAAGATCGAAGGCGATCTCGGCGTCGCCCAAGGCGGTTACCGTGGCGCGGCCCAGGTCCCTGGCGTGACCGACCGCAAGGAAGCCGAACGCTTCTACGACGAAGCCCAGGCCCGCCGGGTCGCCGAGGAGACGCTCAAGCTCGGCGTCGGCGTCGTCTCGGACGAACGCAAGCCCAAGAAGGAGAGCGCCCCGCGCCTCTTCGACCTCACGACCCTCCAGCGCGAGGGTAACCGCCGCTTCGGATTCTCGGCCAAGACGACCCTCGGCGTCGCCCAGGCCCTTTACGAGAAGCACAAGGCCCTCACCTACCCGCGCACCGACTCGCAATATCTCCCCGAGGACTACGTCGCGAACGCCAAGGCCGCCCTCCAGTCCCTCGAAGGCGCCCATCCGGCCGGCGTCTTCGCCAAGGAAGCGCTCCGCGCGGGCTGGGTCGATTCCGCCGGACGGCGCGTCTTCGACAACAAGAAGGTCAGCGACCACTTCGCCATCGTGCCCACCGGCACCATCCCGCACGGCCTGACCGACGTCGAACAGAAGATCTACGACCTCGTCGTCCGTCGTTTCGTCGGCGTCTTCTTCCCGATGGCCGAGTTCGAGGAGACGGTCCGGACCACGACCGTGGGCGCCCACCAGTTCCGCACCACGGGCAAGGTCCTCGTGGTCGCCGGTTGGCGCGCGGTCTGGGGCCAGGAGGCCGAGGCCGAGGAAGACAAGGACAAGGAAGGCTCCGCCAGCCTGCCCGCCCTCGTCGCCGCCGACGGCACGCCCGCCCAGGCCAAGGTCCGCGGGGTCGACGTCAAGGAAGACGCCACCAAGCCGCCGGCCCGCTACAACGAAGCCTCCCTGCTGGGCGCGATGGAGAACGCCGGCAAGCTCGTCGACGACGAAGCCCTCGCCGAGGCGATGAAGGAACGAGGCCTCGGCACCCCCGCCACCCGCGCCGCCACGATCGAGGAACTGCTGGCCAAGACCTACATCGAGCGTCAGGGCAAGGAGCTCGTGCCGATGGCCAAGGCCTTCCAGCTGCATCAGTTCCTCACCCAGAAGAGCAAAGGGATGTCCTTCCTCGTCGAACCGCAGCTGACCGGCGAATGGGAATACAAGCTCAAGCAGATCGAACACGGCCAGCTCACCGCCGAGGCCTTCATCCACGAGATCAAGGCGCAGGTCCGCGAGATGCTCGCCGGCGCGTCCGATCCGGCCCCTTCCTCGGAACTGAGCCCGAGGGTCCTTTCGCCGACGGACGGACAGCCGCTCCTCACCGACGGCGAGAAGTATTTCTCCCAGGACAAGGTCGGCTCCACGGACCGTCCCAAGATGACCATCTACGCCGAGATGAACGGGCACCGCATCACCCCGGCCGAAGTCGCCGAACTCGTCGAGAAACGCCGCATCGGTCCGTTCTCCGACTTCCGCTCGATGAAGTCGGGCAAGAACTTCACGGGCTACATCGACCTCGTCGACCCGGACACCATCAAGCCGCGCGGCGCCGAAGAGAAGCCCGAGGCCTCCCCGGCCGCCGAAGGCGAGGAAGCCGCTCCCGCCAAGGCTCCGCGCAAATCCAAGCCGAAGGCTCCCAGCGGCAAGCTGAAGGCCGTCCTGTATTTCCCGCCGCGCGAAGGCGCCGACGGCAACCCCGACGCCTTCGACGCCGACTGGCCCGTGCTCGGACCCTGTCCCGTCAGCGGTCTTCCGGTCCAGCATACGCCGACCGCCGGCTATCGCGTCTGCCCCCACAAGGCGCAGGAAGCCGGAGCCAAGAAGACCTTCAGCCTGAACGCCGAGATGCTCAAATGCCCCCTGTCGCCGGACGACGTCCGTCGCCTGCTCAACGAAGGCAAGACGGGGCTCAAGAAGTTCGTCTCCAACCGTACCAAGCGGACGTTCGAAGCCTTCCTCGTCGCCGACAAGGCGAAGGGTTGGTGGTTCGAGTTCCCGCCCCGCAAACCGCGCGCGGCGAAAGGCGCCCCGGCGGAGAAGAAGTCCGACGAGCCGTTCTGATCAGCGCTCCCAGGCCTGTCGGGGAATCCTGAGCTCCGGCTTCACGCCCAGGACCTGCTCCATCGTGCGCAGGCGCTGCAGGTCGTCGGGGAACCCGTCTTCCTTCGGCAGCATGCGCTCGGTCCAATACCGACGGAGCCAGCGGTAGGCCTCCTCCCTGCGGCCGTCCTCCCAGAGCGTCTGCGCGCAGATCCGCGCGGCATACCAAGGGGCGTCGGGCGCCTCGGCGGCGGTCTGATAATATGAGGCGGCCAGACGATGGTCCTTGAGCTTGATCTCCGCGAGCTGGGCCGCGCAAAGGAGCAAAGGCGTGGTCGTCTTGGCATGCCGCCGGCCTTCCTCGAGGATCTCGATGCCCCTGCGGGCATAGGCATGGAAGAGCCGTTCCTGGGTCTCGGCAGGGACCTTGGCGTAGCCGCCGCGGCGACGGATCTCCCAATGGGCCAGGTCGAAACCGACGGCATAGCCGGCGTTCTCCCAGAAATAACGCGAGTGCGGATCGAGGGCGCAGGCGGCGCGCATGAGGGCCTCGCAGCCGGCGCGGTCGCGGCGCTCCCAGAGGACATAGCTGCGGATCCAGGTGAGGTCGGCGACGACGGTGCGCAGCCCGCCGAGGATGCCCAGCAACACGCCTTGCCCGAGGGTCGGTTCGAGTTCCTTGCGGCCGATCTCCGGGATGTGCGGACGGACGCCCCGCCAGGCATGCTCCGCGGCGGTGCCGGCGACGAAAAGCGCGACGAAGGCGAACAACCAGGGCGCGGACCTTCGCATCAGATCTCCCTCCGTCCGAACAGAAGGGCGCCGAGGAAGACGTAGGCGGACGCGTAGGCGGCGCCGGCGAGCGCGACGGCCAGGACGGCGCCGGATTCGACGCCGCCGGAGCTCAGCACCAGGGCGTCGCCGATGTTGAACTGCTGGAGGTTCGGCAGGAGCCGGCTCGTCAGCCAGAGCACGGCCTCGTAGACCGGCGACTCGCTGGGCTTCAGGACCGCGTCCTGCGCGATCCACTGCAGCTGCCCGGCGACGACCGCCAAGGCGCCGACCACGACCGCATAGAGGAAGGTCCGGGCGACGGCCGAGATGGCGAGCACGATGGAGGCGACGACGCCGAGGCGCAGCCACTGGAGCATGGCGAACTGGGCGAGGCCGGCGGCGCTGAACGTCGGCGGCACCTTGCCGGACTGCTCGGAGAGCAGCAGCAGCTCCTGCTCGCGGGCCCAGAGCACGACCCCGAGGAGGATCGACAGCACCGCGACGAAGACGCCGAGCACGGCCCAGGCGCCGACGAACTTGCCGAGCAGGAACTCTCCCCGGCCCAGGGGCTTGGCGAGCAACGTCAGGGCCGTCTTGTTGTCCATTTCGCTAAAGAAGAGCTGCGCGGTCATCACGACGGCGAGCACCGAACCGAACAAGAACATCCCGCCGAAGCCGAAGTCGGCGATGAACTTGAGTTCGCCGTGGCCGAAATCCAGGACCCGGAAGGAGACCGACGACAGCGCCATCGCCGCCCCGAGGATCAGCAGGAAGGCGAAGAAACGCTGACGGACCGCCTCCAGGAAGGTGACCCGGGCGATCCATGAGACGCGTTGGAGGGAGGCTTGCATGACGGTTCAGGCGTCGCGGCTGCCGGTGACGAGCTCGCGGAAAAGGTCCTCCAGGGAGCGCCGCGGATGCGTGACGGAAGTCACCACGGCGCCGTGGGCGGCCAAGGCCGCCTCGGCGGCGGCCCGGGCGGCCGGCGTCATCGCTTCGACCGTGAGCACATGCCGGTCGCGGCGGGAAAGCACGTCGTCGACGCGGCCTTCGAGGACGAGCTTGCCGCGGTCCATGATGGCGACGCGATCGCAGACCTGCTCGACCTGGCCGAGCAGGTGCGAGCACAGGACGATGGTCTTGCCCTTGGAGCGCATGGCTTGGATCATGCGGCCGATCGCGGCGGAGCCCACGGGATCGACGCCGGCGGTAGGCTCGTCGAGGATGACCAGCTCGGGATCATGGACCACCGCCTGCGCGAAGCCGATACGCTGCAGCATCCCCTTGGAGTAGGTGCCGATCGGCCGGTCGGCCGCTTCGGTCATGGCCGCCAGACCGAGCGCGTCTTCGACGGCCGTGGCCACGTCGGCGGAAGCCACGCCGCTGAGCCGGGCGCAGTAGCGGACGAGTTCGCGGCCGGTCAGGAACTTATGGAAGTAAGGAGCCTCGGGGAGGAAACCGGTGCGGCGCCGGGCTTCCGGCGTGGCCGAAGGACAACCCAGGATGCTGACTTCGCCGGCGGTGGCGGACACCAGCCCGAGGACGATCTTCAAGGTGGTGCTCTTCCCGCAACCGTTCGGACCGAGCAGGCCGTAGACCTGACCGCGCGGAATCTCGAGCGAGACGTCGTCGACCGCTCGCAGCTTCAGGCCGCGCAGACCGACCCGGAAGTCCTTCGTCAGATGGCGGACGGAGATCGCGGAACTCATCGGCGGATGGAGAAGTCGACGCAGGTGCGCAGGCCGGCGAAAGTCTTGATCTCCTCGCCGCGGATATGGCCGTCGAGGGACTTGGCGATCTGGTCGGTGAAGGCTTCGACCTCGGCCTCAACCCCCTCGGCATGGAGGTAGACCCGCCCGTCGGCGAGGTTCTGGACATAGCCGGTCACGTCATAACCACGGGCCAGACCGAGGACTTGGGCACGAAAACCGACCCCTTGGACATGTCCGACATACCAGACATCGCGATGGGAGACATGGGTTGACATAGCCTTAACTTCCCGAAATATTTGACCCTACCTTAATCACAGCAACCGCAATCTGAACATGAATCTCCCTCTCGCCGTATTTGACGGACCTGTCATCTGGGTCGTGCTTTTCGTCGTCCTCCTTCTGTTCGGAGGCTCCAAGCTGCCGGAACTGGCCCGCGGACTCGGCAAGGCCAAGCGCGAGTTCAAGAAGGCTTCCGACGAGGTCGAAGACGAAGTCCGCAGCGCCGTCGAGGAAGATGAGCGCCGGAAATTCCGTCAGAAGCAGATCGAGGAAGAGGAACGCGCCGCGGTCCGTGCCAAGATCGAAGCCGAAGAACGCGCCAAGCGGGCGCAAGACGGCAAGCAGAACTGAGACCTGAGGGGCCTGCCAAGGCCCCTTTTCATTGCAGATGTTCACCGGGCTCGTCCAAGGCGCCGCCACCGTCGTCTCCCTTAAGCCCAGGGAAGACGATGGCGCCCGTCTCACCCTGAGCCACCCTCTCCTTTCCTCCGCCCGGGCGGGTGACAGCATCGCCACGAACGGCTGCTGCCTGACAGTTGTCGATCCGCGCGGCGAGACGGCCGGCTTCGACCTCCTCGCCGAGACCCTGCGCCTGACCAACCTGGGTGAACTCAGCGCCGGAAGCATCGTCAACATCGAGCCGAGCCTCCTGCCGACCGACCGCATGGGCGGCCACTTCGTGACCGGACATGTCGACTGCGTCGGCCAGATCGCCTTCCTCGGCCGGGAAGGCGCCGATTGGCGGCTCGATATCTCGGCCCCTGAAAGCATCCTCCGTCACGTCGTCCGCAAAGGCTGCGTGGCCGTCGACGGCATGTCCCTGACCGTGGCCGACCTGATTCCCGGAGGTTTCCGGATCTGGCTCATCCCGCACACGTTGGCGGTCACCAACCTCTCCCGACGCCAGACCGGCGACCGCGTCAACCTGGAGTCGGATCTCCTCGCGAAATACGCGGAGAAACTCCTCGGCAAGGCCTGAGGTCAGACGGCGTCGCCCGAGACTTCCCGCAGTCTGGCTTGAAGCCGGGCGGCCACGGCCTCGTCGGTCTCGCCTTCGGCCGGCATAGGTTCTTGCACCAAGGTGATCTCCACGCGCGAGAAAGGCAAAGGGAGGGCGAAGCGATCCCAGCTGCCCAGCCGACGGCATGAGGCATAACGGATGCCAAGGAGCAGGAACGGCCGGCGGCTCAGCCGGGCAAGCGAGACCGCGCCGGGCTTGAAGATCAAGGCGGGGCCCTTGGGCCCGTCAGGCGTGATGCCGGCGTGGGCTCCGTCGCGCATGGCGCGGGTCAGCGCGATCAGGGCCGCCGCGCCGCGCCGGTTGGACGATCCGCGCACCGCGGTGATGCCCATCAACTTGAAGAACGCGACCAGCCAGGCGCCGTCCTTGCTCGTGCTGATCAGGGCGGCCACGCGCCGGCGGAAGTAGCGGTTGGCGATCCAGGAAGAGACGAGCAGCTTGTCGTGCCAGAGCAGCAGGACGTAGGGTCCTGATTCGTCTTCGATGCGGTCCACGTTGCAGCGGAAACGGAGCGTCGCCAACCAAAGCCTAAGCAGCAACGACATCGGACCTACCCACGTCCAATGATACCAAGGCACCACGAACGGGGCGTCAGGGGGCTCTGGACGATGGTCGGGCACGCCCTTCTCTCTCACCCCCGTGCGGACATTTCAACCCATTACGCCGGCAAGCCAAGCGCCTGTCGCACCGTGGCGCGCGCCAGCAGATGGCAAAGCGGCGTCGAGAAGACCTCCGGCTCCGCCGAGGCCCAGGCCGCCGTCTCGGCCGGAGACCGCCATAGCACCGAATCCACCTCGAAGGCGGCCACCGTCACGCCGAACTCGCCCCGCAGGAGATAGACGCGGACGAACTCATTGCCCAGGTCAGGATGACAGGGCGCGTAGTCGATCTCGCGCAAGGCCGAGGGCGGCACCGAGACGCCGAGTTCCTCCCTGAGTTCGCGGATGGCGGCTGTCAGGTAATCCTCCCCGGCGTCGACGTGCCCGGCGCAGGAAGTGCTCAGGAGGCCGGGGCAGTTGTCCTTGGCGTACGAGCGACGCTGGAGGCAGAGCCGGCCGTCGCCCCGCAGCCAGAAGATATGGATGGCGCGATGCCGGAGCCCGCGGCGATGGATCTCCCGGCGGAACTCCCGGCCGATGACCGCGTCGCGTTCGTCGACGACGTCGAAGATCTCGTCCGGAGACTGGCCGACTTCGCGAGGCTTCATCGGCCGAGGTCCATGATGACGTTCCAACGCTTGGTCAGCTCGCGGTCATGCTTCTTCCAGTCAGGATCCCATGCCGCCAGCTGGTTCCAGAAACGGTCCGAATGATTCATGTGCCGACGATGGGAAAGCTCGTGCAGGATGACATGGTCATGCAGCATCGGCGGAAGCAGGATCAGCCGCCAATTCAGGGAAAGCGTGCCGGCGGTGGAACATGACCCCCAGCGCGTGGTCTGGTCGCGGACGCTCACCTGCCCGACGGTGACCCCGACCTTCCGGCTGAGACGATCGACGGCGAGGGAAAGTCCCGTCTCGGCGAGCCGGCGCACGACGCGCACGGCGCCCGGCTCGGGGTCGGCCGACGGCATCACCAGACGGACCTTGTCCTCGGTCTTGGAGATACGGATGGAGCCGCGCGTCCCCTGCTCCATCTCGATGGCCAGCAGGCGGTCGTCCAAGGTGACCCAAGGGAACTTGCGCAGGTGCGAGGTCAGGGACGGCTGCACGGCGCGGGCCTTGGCGAGCACCCGTTCGAGCCAAGGCAGGTTGTCGCGCAGGAAAGCCAGCGCGGAGGCATGCGTGGCGTGAGGCGGATAGGTGAGGACGACCTTGGGGCCGGGCTTGACCGACAGACGGACGCGCGTGGTGCGGGCGGAGACGTTAGGCCAGACGAGCACGGCCTTGCCCGCGACGTGCACGGTGATCGGCTGGTCGTCCATTTCCATGCTCAGCCTCGGGAGGACAGCCGCTCGGCTTCGGCGACGACCCCGGCGGTATGACGACGGAGGGCCGAATCGGGATCGATGCCGGCGTCCCGGCAGGCGGCGACGAGCGCGAAGAGCCGACGGCCGGCCGCTTCCTCGGTCAGGCCTTGCGCCTCGGCGTCCACGGCGGCGACGTCCACCTTGTCGCCGACGGCGAGCTGCTTCTTCCGGACCTGCTTCCAGACTTCGCGGGCGGTGAGCAGCGCGTTCAGGGACGGAGGCAGGTCCTTGAAGACCGTCGGCTTGTCGGCGCCCTTCTCCTTGAGCTTGATCTGCTCCCACTGCGTGACGACGGCGTCGGCGGAACCGAGCTTGGCGCCGTCGCCGAAGACGTGAGGGTGACGACGCACCATCTTCTCGTTCACTTCCCGGGCCACGTCGTCGAAGGTGAACTGTCCGGCTTCGGACGCCATCTGCGCGTGCATGGCGACATGGAAGAGCAGGTCGCCCAATTCTTCGCGCAGGTTCGCCACGTCATCCCGGTCGATGGCCTGGACGAGTTCGGCGACTTCCTCGACCAGACAGTCGCAGATGCTGCGGTGCGTCTGTTCCCGGTCCCAAGGGCAGCCGTCGGGAGCACGGAGTCGGGCGGTGGTCGCGAGCAGGAGGTCGATGCCGGGCATGCGCCGATGCAGAAGGCTCGAAGGAAGGGAGTCAAAACGATTGCCAGAAGCCCCGGGAGCGCTTGCTTAAGCCCAGTGGACAAGCTGACCGAAATCATGGACGCCAAGCGCCGGGAAATCGCCCCGTTCGCCCGTCCCGTCACCGACGCCGAGCTGGCGGGCTTCGCCGGCCGTCACCCGGGTCCCGGCTTCCGTCAGTCCCTGGCGGTCCCCGGACGGCTGACCGTCATCGCCGAGGTCAAGCGCGCCTCCCCCAGCGTGGGCCAGATCAGGGAAGGCGTCGACGCCGTGGCCCAGGCCCGCGCCTATTCCGCCGCCGGCGCCGACTGCCTCTCGGTGCTCACCGAATCCAGATACTTCAAAGGCGAGCTGAAGGACCTGGTCGACGTGGTCCGTGACCAGACCGGCTGGCCGCGCCCCCTGCCCTGCATCCGCAAGGATTTCATGGTGCACCCTTATCAGGTGCTCGAGGCCGCCCAAGCCGGCGCGCGTTGCGTCCTGATCATCGTGCGCGGGCTGACCGACGAGGAGATCCGGCCGATTCACCGCGCCGCCAGGCTCGCCGGGCTGGACACGCTCTTCGAAGTGCACGACGAAGCCGAGCTCGAGCGGGCGCTGCGCCACGGTCCCGACATGGTCGGCGTCAACAACCGGAACCTGTCCACCTTCCAGATCGACCTCTCCTTCGCGGAACGGGTCATCCCGCACATGCCCAAGTCGGTCCTGAAGGTCGCCGAGAGCGGCATCAAGACCGCCGAGGATGCCGCCCGCATGCGGGCCGCCGGCGCCGACGCCCTGCTGGTCGGCGAGTCCCTGATGCGCACCGCCGATCCGGCCGCACTGATGAAGGCGTTGCAATCCGCATGAACGAAGGGCCGCTTTCGCCGAACGAGACCCGGGACCTGCTGGCCCGCCTCTCGCACATGCCCAAGAAGTGGCTCGGTCAGAATTTCCTGATCGACGGCAACATCGTCCGCAAGTCCCTCGAGCTCGGCGAAGTGAAGGCCGGCGACACGGTCGTCGAAGTCGGCCCCGGACTGGGCACGCTGACCCGCACCCTCCTGTGCGCCGGCGCGGACCTCTTCGCGGTCGAAGCCGACCGCACGATGCACTTCCATCTGACGGAGTCCCTGCTGCCGCGCTTTCCCAAGACGTTCCATCTCAAGGAAGGCGACGCCGTGGATTTCCCGCGGGCGGGCCTGACCGACGCGACCGACGGGTCGTTCAAGGTCATCGCCAACCTGCCCTACGCGATCTCGACCCCTTGGATGGACGCGATCTGCGCCGGACCCCATCCGTCGATGATGGTGCTCATGCTGCAGCGCGAGGCCGCCGAGCGACTCACCGCGGAAGTCGGGACCGGACATTGGTCCGCCGTCACCGCCCAGGTCCATCTCGCCTTCGAGAAGGTCAAGGTTCATCCGGTGCCGGCCCAGTCCTTCAACCCGCCTCCCAAGGTCGATTCCTGCCTGCTCGTCCTGCGCCGCCGCCCCGATGCCCGTCGGCTCAGCCCGCGCGCCCGTGAGGTCGCCCGCATGCTCTTCACCCAACGTCGCAAGCAGGTCGGCTCCGCCGCCAGGAAGCTCTTTCCCGACGCCCCGGACGTCGCCGCCTGGCTGGCCGGCCTCCCGCGCTACGGCCTGACCAGCCTGGCCCGACCGGAGACCATTCCGGCCGAAGCCTGGCTCACCCTCTGAGGCCTGGGGTTGCATTTAGTCCCGTCTCCGCTCCTTATCCCGTCATGTCCGTCAAAGTAGGCCTCGTCTCCCTGGGTTGCGCCAAGAACCTGATCGATTCCGAGATCATGATCGGCCACCTCGCCAAGGCCGGCATGTCCATGACCCCGGACGCCGCCGAAGCCGACGTCGTCTTCGTCAACACCTGCTCGTTCATCGACGCCTCCAAGCATGAGGCGCTCGAGGCCATCTACGAGATGAGCGACGGCAAGGCCACCGCCCGCAAGAAGGGCCAGAAGCTCATCGTCGCCGGCTGCATGTCGCAACGCTACCAGGGCGCCCTCCCCGTCGTCGAGGGCGCCAAAGGCCGCGTCGAGCTCCCCAAGGTCGACGCTTTCATCGGCCTCGACCAGGTCACCAACATCGTCCCCGTCATCCATAAGGTCATGGGCGGCGAAGCCGGCATGTCCGAGTTCCTGGCCAAGACCACGACGTTCATCCCGGACTTCGACACCCCTCGCTTCCGCCTCACGCCGCGTCACTCGGCCTACATCAAGATCGCCGAAGGCTGCAACCACCCCTGCACCTTCTGCATCATCCCCCGCATCCGCGGCCGTCACCGCAGCCGCACGGTCGAATCCGTCGTCAAGGAAGCCCGCCAGCTCGTCGCCGAGGGCGTCAAGGAGATCAACCTGATCTCTCAGGACACCACCTACTTCGGCATGGACCGCTGGACCGACGCGCGTCCGAACCCGCGCAGCAAGGTCGACTCCTCCAAGGGCGAGTCGCTCGCCTCGCTCCTCCGCGAGCTGGACCAGATCGAGGGGGACTTCTGGATCCGCCTGCTCTACACGCACCCCGCCCATTGGAGCGACGAGCTCATCGAGACCATCGGGCGGTCCAAGCACGTCGTGCGCTACGTCGACATCCCGCTCCAGCACGTCTCGGACAAGATGCTCGGCGCCATGCAGCGCGAGACCGACGGCGCCTATATCCGCGACCTGATCAAGCGCATGCGGGCCGGCATCCCGGACCTCGTCATCCGCACCACCTTCATCGTCGGCTTCCCCGGCGAGACCGAGGAAGATTTCGCCGAGCTGCTCGCGTTCCTCGAAGACACCAAGTTCGACCGCGTCGGCGTGTTCAAGTATTCCAAGGAAGAAGGCACCAAGGGTGCCCGGATGGAGGGCCATCTCTCCGATGAGGTGAAGGCCGACCGCCACGCCCGCGCCATGCTCCTCCTCCAACGGCTTTCGCAGCAGCGCGGCGAAGCCTTCGTCGGCCGCCGGCTCCGCGTCCTCGTCGAAAGCCCGGGCGTCGCC
>JACCDO010285393.1_pt1 | contig 40762 bp, 27 predicted proteins | sample 7446101 | NCBI WGS metagenome assembly JACCDO01 (sample SAMN15323440, study PRJNA562643) | freshwater metagenome | isolation source: river surface water | place: USA:Blue River Watershed | collected 2017-08-16 | reverse complement strand
TATCCTTGTCATAATGTGTTTGGTTGTATTTATTCCAGTCCCAACCAGATCGAATACTATTAAAATATCGCGGTTTACGTGGTCTGTATTTATCTGCCCAATTGTAGACCCGATTTGTAAGACTAACTTCATCCCAACTTTTCATGACCTCTTCACTGTCCCCGTCAACTGTCAATCCGACGTTAAGGTGTAAATCATCGGCATCTTCGGGTCTGTAATCGTTATTGTCGTCATCATTATTGTACAATTGGTTAGTGGATGACATTTCCTCCTTCTTCGCCGCATGCAGCGCCAAGTAATCATGCTGCTGTTTCAGTAAATATCCATGCACTTCAGCAATTCCTATTTTTGCTTTTTGTAATACAATTTCTTTTTGAACATTTTCCCAGTAAGATGCGTCGCTTACTCGCCCTTCTCTCACGCTTTGCTGTATTTCTAACGACAAATTTTCCAGCTCAGATAGTGACTTACCTTGGATCATAGCGGTAACGTCTTCCTTCACGCTTTTATTGATAATATTATTATTTGCAACCGCTTGTAGATCATTCAAAGTTGCTCTTTTATCCCTCTCGTGAAGTGCAACTAGCTTCAGATTTTCCCAAAATAACTTGTAATCAACGCCATTAACTGACGCTGCTGTAGTCGGGTCATCATTTTTCATTTTACACACTTCTAATTGGATATAAGAGTCGATATCCTCTAATAGCTTGTCGAATTCAGCTATATCCAAATTGTCTACAATTGCAATAGGATCAGTTAAATCGATATCTAGTTGAGCAACTAGGTTATTATTAAGGTCAACATCACCACTAACACCGCTGGCTATATCACGCTTATTACTCGTCATAATCGTGAGTGTTTCAATCAATAATATATTTTTAGCTAAAAGATCAATTGGCTGTGATCTATTTTCGACTAGTCTAATTTTTGAGCGTACTGATGTCTGTTTTATATGAAATTCTTCTTCTTTTTTTTCCCAATCACCATATTGTGCCATATCACGCAATCTTTGTTCTTCCGCTCGTAATCGCTCCTTTTCTTGTTGCTCTTTTTCCTTCTCCTCCCTTCGTCTTCTAACTCTTTCAATATCTTTTAATAGTTCTATTCGTTCATCTGAAGTATTTTCACTGCTTGATTTTTGCTTCTCTACTTTTTTTGACCATGTAAATGGTTGCAGCAAATTAGAATCACCAAATGGATTTGTGTCATTATTATATCCTAACATATTAGCTATTTTAGCGACCTTTTTCTGTGATTTTTTCTGCTCTTTCATGCGCTCTTCTATGCTATGCTTGCTTTTGCGTCTATCATCCTCCGACGAAGAAGAAGATGAAGATGAAGACGAGGAAGATGATGATGATGAACGCTTTCTTTTCTTATCCTTCTTCTTGTGCTTCTCTTTACGATCTTTCTTCCCCATTTCAAGAGCAATAACTTCCTATAAATCTATTATTTGGAAATTTGATGACAAATTTTGATCCCATCAAAATTTTGCCGGTACTGTATACCTTGAGCGTTAGAACGTGGTGGTAGATGCAGAAATAGAGTAAGAATGTTGCCGCCGTAGAGTCAGATAAGTCGTGAAATGTGGGTGATATACTCGGCAGTCGATACTGCCTTTTAAGCTTTAGAGGTTAGGGCCGAAAATAGAATTTTTTGTCCAAATCTAAAATACCAGACTTATATATATCATACCTGCTCGCATAACGCCGATAAGGTTGACAGGCAGCCATGTTTAGCATGTTCGATATGAACAAGCCGGTCGGCCACGTGCTGACCGTAAGCGACACTAAGAAATTAACATCTACTATTGTCGTGAAATGGCTTTTGAATCATGAACAGATTGAGAGATTTAAGTATATTAATGAAAAAATGGATCGAATGGAAGCCAGACATAATACGTCCGACTTGTTCAAATCAGTTTTAAGTGTATTTAAGCCTTCTGCGCAAGAAGTAGACAATGTGGTTGCTTTTTGGGATGATGATGACTTAAATGATCAATTAGTGAAAGGTGGTAATTTGGGTAAATCTATTCCTTTTAGAGAGTTAAGAGCGTTATTGAAGTTGCAAACTGTTGTGAAATTGTGGATAGCGAAAAAACACTTTTTTGCTAAAAACTCTAAATTTGATAATATTGCAGACAAGAATGACGGTGATATGTTATTCACAACATTAAAAACATATCATGCTCGAGCACAAACAAGATTGCTAGAAATAAATAAATTAGAAATTGATGAGCATTTTAAAGAATTTTGTGCTAAATTAACAAAAACAAAGACCAATCCTGGATTTCCTGTCAAGATGTTCGGTCGAAAGTATGGTAACGTCGTAAAACGCCACATGTACTTCAGTGACGATTTTAATTCTATTCAATACAAACCAAGTCGCTGGACCACGAGTTCAATCGAGCTTAAGAATATATATGAAGTCAATAAAGGGGTATCAAAGTTTGATTATCAACATGCGAAGATAACCCACAATGCCTGGTGCTTTCACCTGAAGTCACTGGAAGGAAGAGTTTATGACTTTGAAGCGCTCAGTGCGAGTCATTCAAAGACGTTATACAATGGATTTAAAAGGCTTGTGAAGTTGATTTACGGTGACTCGCCCTTTTATATTGACAAAAATGGTATTCCAAGGCGTGCTGGAGCTTCTATCATAAAAAATTGTGTGGAAGCAACCGAAAATTCTTCGTCATTACACATGTCAAATGCTGACACAGAAAGATACCGTTATGCTATTAGAATGTTGAAAGCGGAGTATGCATCATGGGACTTAGAACGTAAGAAAGAACAGGATGAATGGGAGAAGATTGAGGAAGCGAAATTGTTGGAGGATAAAGCACAGTTGAAGCTGCAAGAGGAAGAGGAGTTAAAGATCAACAAAGTTAAATTAATCAAGAAATCAGGGAATAAAGACGTGGTTGCAGCCCCTGTAATCGGTGATGTTACAGCAGAAAAGGGAGCGCCTGATGCTGTTGTTCCTGAGGGTAAAGGTAGCACGAGTTTACTAGGAATTTTCCCTGCAACCAGTAAAGCCCAGAGTGGTAAAAACGATGGCGAAGAAGTCGATGGCAAGTCTGGCGACGATGACAACTCTAGCGACGATGACAACTCTAGCGACGATGACGACTCTAGTGACGATGACGACTCTAGTGACGATGATAACTCTAGCGACGATGACAACTCTAGCGAGGAAGATGAAAGTGGTGATGAAGGTGAGTCTGACGATGAGGAAGACGAACAAGAAGAAGGTCAGGAGGTGGACGACGACGAGGAGGACGATGATGAAGAAGAGGGCGAGGTAGATGAAGATGACGATCATAAGGAAGTGGATAATGTCAAAGAAAAGGACGACGAAGATGAGGATAACGTCAAAGAAAAGGACGACGAAGACGATGATGACGACGATGATGATGATGATGACGATGATGATGACGACGACGATGACGACGATGATGATGACGATGATGATGATGATGACGATGACGACATTGACGACGATGACGATGATGACGATGATGACGAGTAGGAAGATGAAAATTGAAATGGCTAGGCTTTCCGTGAGTGTTTAATGTACATTATATTCAACTGTGTGAAATAATAAATTGTAATTAGTAATATTTCTCGGGGCACTTGTATTCTAGACCTTGAGTCGATAAACTGCTGATCCAGCCATCAACAAGCAAAATAGTTTCGTGCAGCAATTCTCTTTCGTCGACCTTGATCATCAATGATATTAGCTGTCGATTGTCTTTCGGCGTGCCATCAAGTAGCATCTCACCTAATTTCATTCTCTCTTGCTCAGCCACGTCTACATTCATCCGCGCTACTAACAAGCTTCGTAAGCTGGAGTATGACGCCATTTCATTCCTAACACTTATCATTTCCCCTGCAAACGCTTTTCCTACATTATCCATTTCAGCCTCGTCGGCGATCTGAATGACACGCACTGTGGCCAATAGGGAAGGGGACACATAATTTTCTCGAACAGTTCCAGCAAAATCGTATGCTTGATTTTTAGTTAATGGATGGTTGTTTAAAATAATTTGTTTCTTCTCAGCTTGAAAATTACTTGGCGAAACCCGTGTCCACAAGTCGATTGCTCGATGAATATTATTAAATATAGCAAATCCGTAAGTAAAAGCTAACTTTCCGTTAGGATATTTTCCGTAGATTGCGAAACATTCGCTACCTGGTTCGGTAAGAACTGCGGTACTGAAGTTTATTGTATCTTCTACTTCATTATAGCTAAACGTGTCTGCTGCTTCTTTATTTTCTATTGGAGAGTGATTGGCCATATCTAATACAGGCGGAATGCATCTTATCCACTTGCCACCCCTTGTGATACCGACTGCGCGACTGTACACAACTGAAATTGCCCATGTATACAAGTCGATGGTAATATGACTCAATAATTCAGGATATTGTTGTGACAATTCTTGGTGAATATTTCCCCAGTCATTTGTGATTTGATTTTTCATTAATCGCGTCAAGTGAAATGTATTAGTAGGTTTCAATGATACGATTTCCTCGTCGGTCCAATACAATGTAGTATTAAATGTAAGTGGAAGTGTTTTTACATGGTCTAGTAAAGAATAGTCGTCATTAATAACGACATCGTCGTTTTGTTGGAATGGTTTACGAGCATACATCAATCCTAATGCTAGTATTTCATCTGGATAATTCAATAAATCTGGCATATCATCGATAATTTGTTTTAATGGAGTCTGTAATATCATATCAACTGATATACATAACTTATAAGGCACACGAATAAGGGTTGTTCCAGCTTCTATAACAATATCTGAATGACTTTTAGCATATATTCCTAAACCCGAAGACAAGTCTGATTTAAATTCAATGCTGTCGCTGATATAGCCTCCCAGCCTTGAAACAGTCGCTATCAACTTAGATAGATGCAGCATCTGCTCGTTGGCATCGCCGACAAATTCAACCATTCTTATGTCACAACTAAACGTGTGTGTTTTCTACTTCCGTCTTCTACCACTCTTCCCAAATCCCCAAAAATCGATTTTCCGATTTTGGCGATGAATCAACCAGTCGCACTGATTTAGTCAAGATGGAGGACGATGATGGTGACATGGACTTGTCATTTACAGCAGATGACTTGGACTTTGGTGACAAAAAGGGTGCGAAGAAGGAGAAATCAGGGTCATTTGCTGCGATGGGACTGGAGCAAAATATATTGAATGGTTTGAATCGAATGGGCTATAAGCTTCCTACACCAGTGCAAAGGAAAGCATTACCAATAGCATTGGCTGGAATGGATATAGTTTGTATGGCTAGAACAGGTTCAGGCAAGACCTGTGTCTTTCTATTACCATTAGTCCAAAAATTAAAAATGCATCAAATGAATTGTGGTGTTCGAGCAATAGTGTTATCTCCTACAAGAGAATTGGCGATGCAAACTTTTAAATTTGCGAAAGATATGGCTAAATTCACAGATTTAAGAATTGTATCTATTGTCGGTGGTGATTCTATTGACGGTCAATTTGAGGCATTATCGAATAAGCCGGATGTCATCATTGCAACACCAGGTCGTTTAATGCATATGATCAGAGAAATATCAACATTCAAGCTAAAGTCTGTGAAGTATCTAGTGTTTGATGAAGCTGATAGATTATTTGAAATGGGTTTTGCTGAGCAATTGAATGAAATAGTACGAGAATGTCCCCAAGATAGACAAACATTACTATTCTCTGCAACAATGCCGAAGATGTTAATACAGTTTTCCAGAGCTGGTTTGCGTGACCCACAGCTTATCAGATTAGACACTGACACTAAAATGTCCGATGAATTAAGAATGGGATTTTTTTGTGTTAGATCAAATGAAAAAGTTGCTGCATTGTTGTACTTAGTCCGTCGTATTATACCTGCAGATCAACTATCCATTGTATTTGCAGCTACCAGACACCACTCAGAATTTTTGCATTTAATGTTTAATAAAGTTGGTGTTACGTCAACTGTAGTGTACGGTGCAATGGATCAAGATGCGAGAAATGCCAACTTACGTGCATTTCGTAATGGCGAAGTGAGTTATCTAATCGTGACTGATGTCGCAGCGAGAGGAATAGATGTGCCGTTATTGAACAATGTCATCAATTTCCACTTCCCTTCATCGCCTAAGTTGTTTGTGCATAGATGTGGGCGCGCTGCCCGTCAAGGTCGCATTGGTTTTGCATTATCACTGGTTGAACCAGACGAAATGCCTTATGTTTGTGATGTTACTTCATTTTTAGGAAAAGAAATAAAAAATAAATACGAACCAGAAGTTGATGGAGGCGTTGAAGTCATCCAAACTGATGGGACGTTGGGTTATAACTTGGAAACGATGACTCCCAACATGGTGCATACTGGGCTGTTACCGCAGGACGTTATTGATGAAGAAAATGATTTTTTGAAGAGATCACTTGCAGACGACGATATCTTGCTACAAATGTGGAAAACCAGTGAAAATGGTATGATTCAGTACAAAAGAACGCGCACTGAAGCGTCTCATGGCGGTGTCAAGCTAGCCAAAGCGACTAAGAAATCACAAGTTGTGAAGGATATTCACCCACTCATCGTCGGCTGCGACCCTACTAAATGCTCCAAATTAGTGGCAGACAAGGCTGCATTTGTTCGAATGCTGCAAACATTTCGACCAGCGCAAACCGTTTTTGAGTCTGGTATAGGCACAGGAACTGCCAGCAAAGCAGTGAAGGGTGTGCAGAAGAAAGGAGGTAAAGACAGTAAAGGAGTGGAGATGATGAAAGCGTTACGCAAGGCCACAGCTGCTGGTTTAGAGAGAAATAAAGATAAAATCAAAGCGATGGCAACACTTGAGTTCGATGAAACGAAGCAGTCGAATGATTGGGAAGAGTTGGATGTAGGAGTAACCGATGAGTACCCTGATGCCGACGAGGTTTATGACCACGACGATGGTAATGCAGAGGAGGAGAACAGTATTATTGAAGACGATATGAAAGCGGAAAGTAGAGCGCCAAGATTATCCATCGCTGAAAGAAGGAAGTTGAAGAAGAAAGGTTTCAGTCAGGATGATATGAATGTGGTACTCCACAAGAAGATTGAAGCGAGTAAGTATATCAGTGATGCAACGTCCGCGGGTAGTACCAAGGCAGGAGATTACAAAGACCGACGATTTTATATGTCATATGGAAATGAAAACGAGAAAGAAAGATTCGAAGAAGACAATCTTCAACCACAAAGCAACCTTCGATCCCACGAGTCCCAAAGTGCTTCAATGTTAGAACAAGCAATGCTCGATGTTGATCCTGAGGATGCAATGGCGATGAATAACAAGAAAAGAATGCTGCGATGGGATGCAAAGAAACGAAAGTTTGTGAAGCAATCCCTTGAAGAAATGGCCAATTCAAAGCGTGGACCAAAGAGATTGCGAACTGAGAGTGGCGTGTTGATCAAGGGTTCATCGTTGCCGCAAGGAGAAATGTATGAAAAATGGAAGAAAAAGAGCAAACGAGAAATCAATAATGACAGTACAATGGGCGGCAACAATGACGATGCAGACGACGACAGACCGCGACCTAACTTCAAGGTTAACACCAACGTGAAGGATGAGTTAAAGTCTGCTCCAGAAATTAGAAAATCACGTAAGCTAAAAGATAAAGTGAAATTGAAGAACATGGAAAGAGACAAACGCAGCAAAGTTATTGGGAAAATGAAGCAGAAAAGCTCCCAATTCAGCCAAAGCATGAACCGAACCAAGGCGGGCAGCAAGAAGGTTAAAGCAATTTGGAGAAACTAATACTTGAAATCTGTGTGCACTAGATACAATACAATTTTATTTCTTGCTTCTGCCAAAGGCGCGGTCCTTCTTCTCGTCCTTTTTATTGCTTGAATCTTGTGTTTTCGTCGCGGACCAAAATGGCTTTGGTCGCTTGACTTCTTGGTTGGAATTAGCAATAGAGTCTTCATTTTCAAACCACCACTCTACAAACTCTGGGTTGAATATATCAGGATGCTGCTTCATATCATACGGACTATCAAAATTCTCTGGAGGAATAATAGCTATATCCTTTAAATTTGGTACATCTAATACAGGTACATTGTCACTATTAGGAGGGTATATATCAGCAGTGAATGTCGCTAATGTCTCTGTGTAAGGAAATATTCCAAATCTTTTCTTATTTGTAGTAACTTCTCCACTTAAAATCTTCATATTATTCATATCTATCTCACCTCGCCACAAAATACTAGGTTCCCATATATCAAAGAAGTAGAGGTATTCTGGGATCAAAGGATGGTTGCATTCAAGAGTCTCTCTACCATCATCGTATTTAATCACTCTCCAAAAGCCGGGGGTGGCAGAATCTACACCTTTGAATCGCACTTTAAAGTCGCGTTCAAGTGAAAACAATGCTGGTACATTGGTTGCTCCATTAAAACCAGAAAATGAAATATATATTTGATAACCAGTTAAATCTCTAGTGGCAGTGGACATAAGTAATCCGTGCATAGAGCGACTGCTGGTGCGTAATCCAGTGCCCACGCCGATGAACAGTAGGAGCAAAACCACAAGCATGGTCATGATGCTTTCGATTGTTGGTAGTACTTTTGGTATGGTAGATGCAGATGACAGACACAGCTCGGGCCGGTCGACATGACATACCCTGTTCCAATACGAGCTCGTAAATAACAAACATTCCAAGGTTACACACTTCCAATAGCACTAGTAGTACTACCAATAGCACAAGTAAGTCTTCGTTGGAACAAGTTATTTCTATAAATAGTCGTCAGAAACACAGAAATTGCGGTTAAAGAATGCTTCATATAATTATACATAACAAAAAAATTAATTTTTCAATCTCTTTATAACGCTCTTGAATTGTTTAGAGCTAGTAATATCTGGTTCATCATCCATATTAATGGCGGGATTTCTTTCATGGTTATGGGAATTCGACATACAGCAGACAGATATTTTACTAATTGCATCGTTCGCTTTTTCTTTGTAGTATTGTAATTTTAACGAATAGTTGCATCCACATTTAGGCGCTGCTTTTGGTTTCCTTTCTTTTGTATCACTTTCATCATCATTATCATCAGGTTTGCGTCTTTTTGAACCACTTTTTTCAGGCCGACTCGAATCAAATCCTCTTTTACAACCAAAATATACAGTAAATTTCTCCTCATTGGTCTTCTTTAATTCTTTTTTTGTCGAATTACGAGTAAATATCTGAAATTGGTGCTGTTTGGTGAAACTATCTATACTATCTAATGCATCTTGAATCGAGTCAAAGTTTTGTTCATTATAATCTGCTACATAACCTTCACCGCTACCATTATCTCCAGAAGAATAACCAGATGAAGGCGCTGCTACACGAGGGGCAGCACTACGATTTACAGTTGTCTTTGGGGACTCTTTCGCTTTAGCTGTGACGGGAGCAGTCTTGCGAGTATTCTTTTTAACCTCAAACTCTGCACCAAAACGCTTTGAAGGAAGATCTTCACTACTAGTATCATCATCCGACAGAACGGCGGTGCCGTCCTTTTTCATGCGGTTCAATATGAAGTTTACAATACTCATCGTCGCTCGCTCACTTTTTTAGAAAATCTTCTTCTTATTTTAGAGGATGTGGAAACTACTGCTTCCCCTAACCAAGTGAGTTCGATGGGAATAATCATAATACACCAGATATTGAAGGTTTTATTTGTCGCGGTAATGGAAAAAATGACTATGATGATAACTGCGACAAAATGATGTACTACGGTAACCGGTGGAAAACGTAAAATTATCAATTCAAGATTATAGTAGTTGGAATAAAGTCTACATTAAATAATATGCAATACGATACTCTTTCCATATTAAATAAAATTCTCCTGGAAGTTATATTGGGTCGGAAAGAAAGAAGAAGAAGTAAAAGATAAGGATGTGGGTGTGGTTTCAGAAAAGGAAGGCCGGTTTTGGTCGAAAATACTTGGAAAGAAGGAAAAGTTTTAAAATTCAAACCCTTGAACCTATTGTTGAGTCTTTCTTTTGGACTATCTGACTTGGTAAATGAGGCTAAAGGCTCGACTAGCAAAGGAAAGCATCGGCATTTTGCTTAGTATTGCTAGCACTTTTGAGAAAATCGGTAAATCTGCAGCATTTTATTTGACCACTGACACTCTTCGTATTGCATTAATCAACGAGAATATGGAAGAGCCCAAGTGCTTCTCAGAGATACAACTATTGGATGATTTCTTCATTGATTATCGGATTGAGTCTATAAGTGACAACAATATTCTATTGGAAGTTAATCTTAACCATTTTGTAAGAGCATTAGCAAGTGCGAAAAATTCAGTTTCATGTCAAATTAAATTAACCAAGAAGGATTCAAAACCATTGTTGTGTTTAGAAACTAAATCTATTGGTATTCCCTTTATTACATCATGAATATTTCATTTATTTTACTTTAATTTTCATTACATAGCATCGTCAACCACTTCACTCGATATTGTTCATGATATTCCAATTAGAGTACTTAAAGTTACCGATATTTTGTTTTACATGCCTCCTAATTTAGCTCCTCCATCCGTTTCAATTGAGATACCAAAAGGAAAGTTGTTGAGGTTAACATTATTCCATATTTTCTGTACCAATATATGACCATCTAATTTTTACATTCCCCTCTAGAAATATTATTGATAAGATGAGTAAATTTGCCAAACAAGTTGATTTGAGTGCTAGCCACTCTGGCACTGCTACTCAAGGAGGTCGTCTCTTGTTATCTGTTGAGCACGCAAGTGCTACTATTAAAACTATCTTTTCAAATTTAAATAAAGGATTAAGTGATGAAATTATTGAAAATAATGAAAATGCGACGGTTAGAGTCGATTTAAAGAAGTTAGCTCAAGTGCTGAACTTCAACCAACAGCTTGTGGACCAGGCATCTTTGTTCTTCAATGATAATTTGGCGCTTATATTGCACGTTACCATGATAAAAGGGAATATGACATTCTACGTGCCTGTAATACAAAATGTAAATCAATTCGACGAAGTGTGAGGTTAGTGTTCATTGTTGTGCCCTTGTAATTATTATGTTGTTTTGTAAGTTCTCTTTGCTCTTCTTTTTCTTTCTTCCACACACCTGCAGGTGTGGATCTACCGAAATCAAAAGTTTAAATTCCTCAAAATTAAGAGAAAGACGAGGTGCAATGCGGCTGTGCAAAGAAGCCGTGTTGGAAAATGGTGCACTTTTGCCTGATGCATTGATGATAGATGCAAGAAAACGGCAAGTTTTATGGTATTCTGAAAATGGTGCAAATTTATTAAAAGTCTTTTCTTGTGAACAAGTTCCTATTGCAGCTTGTTTATGCCGATTTGGTGATGCAGATAAGGCAGATACAAAGCAACAAGTTGTGGCAATATTGATATCGCCAGTATTACTAAGACTGCATCCACCAACTGGTGATAGTTTTGATATATTGTTGCCTCATCCCATGAGTGCTTTGTATTCCATACCATCAGGCTTGTTATTTTATAGGGAATATATTGATAACGAAGATAGGATTATAACTGGTATTGGATCGCCTAAAAATACCAAGTATAATCGAATGAGTTTCTCGCCAACTTCAGTGACAACAAAAAACGAGGAGAAAGTAATACCAATTATGTTCGTATTATCAAACCCGCTTTCATTTTTGTCGCCAGTATCGATTTGTACAAATTCTAGTGAATTTGATGCTAAAGATAAGTTGGATGTTACCTCGGGTCAGTCCGCATTAGAATTTAGTTACATTCATAATCCTTCGAAGCCTTCAGTACTTGCAACTCCATTGCCTTCATCACCTTCAAAATTAGGTAAAACATTTGAAGATAATATTGTGAATATTCACGGCAAATATGTGTGCACAATAGCAAAGGATGGGAGTGGTAACATATCTCTTTGGAGCATAGAGACTCTTTCCGTTGAGTCTACTGTAGACATGACTGCTGCCTCGTTAGATAAATCTGCCAGCAGTTTGGGGAAGAACATGACGGTTGTTATGGACACCACGGGGTATGCGACCGCTATGAATACAAGCGGGGTATCATCAGCCAGTGCAAATTCGATGGGGTCGATGGGTGCTATATCAAGAAAAGTAAAGTCATATTCTCCCAATATATTTAATCCTGCAAACCCGCAGAATCAATTTAGTTCTATTAGTGGGTTTGCTGGGAGTGCAACCAATCCATTAGATGCCCTTACAACGTTGCTTGGATCAGGTTATCAGCAAAAGGAAAGCGGCAATATGTTAAGGACGGGAAGTCCGAACATTTTCAGTTACAATAATGGGAGAAGTACGCCAACTTTGTTCGGTAGAAGCACGCCAGTAGGCGATGTCCTTGCTCAAGCTAGTATAAATCAGAGCGGATCCTCGCCTTCAGTCGGCGCCATGAGCATCGATAAGGATGTAACGAGCGAGCGGATTACGTATACAAGCGCGGTAAACGCCGTTATTTCCCAGCCAGAACTTGATCCAAGCTTTTGTCTCGTATTGCGTGGTACTTATTCCATCGAAAAGTCGGGATTGTTTCCATCCTTCAACAAAATCAATCCCTCGGATATTAAATGCGTGTTTATTGACAAGATTAACGACTCCAATGTGTTACTGCTTCATTTGCATCATGTTAGTGGTATAGCTCAGACTTTGGAGTATAATCGGAAAAGCCAGTCGCTGCAGCTGACCAGGCAGAACCACACCATCTACTCGCAACAAGCGAGTAGTTCTAGTGCCAGCATATCATGTGCTGCTATTGCCCATGCGACGGTGCCCATTGGGATCTCTACGCCATACTCTCTTCCCTTTTCTTTGCTTTTAGACCAATTAAACTCGGTGACTAGGCTCTCTTACATGCTAGGAACGAAGCTGTTGTACTCGACGGAGTTGGAGTGGATTGATGATTTAACTGCGAGTGTTGAAACCGTTGGTGCAGCAAGTACGGTGTCCATTTCTTCGTTACATGGGGGCCAAAATAGATACATTTCACTTCACTGCCAGGAGTCGCAAGTAGTTCTGTCATTGCCATCCACGCTCTTCGGTAATATTGCCTACTGCAACCAGGATGTAGCTGTTATGCTGCTTGAGACGGTCAAAGATAATCAAACGATGACGATCCCGGTAGAAAATATTCTGGCTTTAATGATCTACGTCGAGACCAACGCGGGAGATGAGCATGTTATCCCGTGTCTGTTGTACTCGTTATTCTTAGATGATTCGTGCGAGTTACCCGACTGCTTCTCAAGGTCCATACATGAGTTGATCTTGTCGACAAGAAATGTTTGTAATGCGGAAGGTGGTGCGCTTATAGGTGCAGTCATGTTCGATATGTTGCACAGCTGCTGGGAGGATTTAGTGCTTCGATCGTCCAGAGTAAGTGCAATGACTCACCTAGGCACTGTGTTGCGTAGCTTCCTAACGGATACATTTTGCAGCAGATCCGCTGAGCTAAGCGCGATAGCAACCGAGTATTGCAACCATTATTCGCGGACCTTGAGCCAGCACACTCCGTATAATCCCTTGACTAATTACCAGTGCTGCGGTGTATGGAAACCGTTCACGTGCTGCTCGATAGTCCCAGATGCTACTAGTTGGTTGTGTTCGGCAATTAGTGCGCTCCACAACAGCAACGTAGCACCAGCTTTTCCATTTCCAAATATAGTACAAAGTATCTGCTACAGCAAGTCCTACCAATCCCTGAGATTTTGTTACAACATCATGCAAGAGTGCGTCAATGAGATGCGCAGAAGTAATCATTTCAACCATCCCGTTAATTTCGCTTTTACTCTTGCAAATAGTTACGTTCACCATAGTCATGGCGACATCTCAGCATTGGAATTGCTGCCAATCGAACTGAAATACGTCGTTGAGATGGCATTATTCCAATGTAAAACCATGAATGGTAATCAGAATGTGAGTGTCAACATCCACGGAAAGGCGGACAACATCGGTCACTGGCCCGACAATATACTCGCGTACATCGGCAGACCAGATTTATGCCGAAATACTTCAAATAAATTGAGAGTTAACAGTAATGTTGGCGAGAAGAAGCAACCAGCGCAACCCGCTACTGCTGTTGTGCAGTCGGATGGACTCGCGGATGTGGAATCAGCTGCGCACCAACTTAGGTTTGGTGAGGATGACCGAGTTCATGAGGTCTGCAGAATGCTGCGATCGTCGAAGCACATCTACTTGCGAGTTGAACGAACTCCAGAAAATTCTGACTTGGAACATCGCTCCAAGCTACAGATGCGGCTACTAACCTTATGCCGTCGTACATTCGCAGCTTGTGTTGGTAGAGGAATGCTTACTATGGGATCACTAGAGCCGTTGATGGCGGAGTCGCTGCCAATACCAACCCTAATGCTCGCTGGAAGAGTGCCGCCGCAGAATATTATTATTGCCTTGGAGACGACTCATGCACCGTCAGAGCTAACACTTTGGCCAGAATTTCACAATGGAGTTGCTGCGGGCTTGCGCGTGGGACCAGCTGAGCGGAGAGGATTCAAACAAACGGGATTCGGCAACAATGTCCCTGTCCGAGTCACGAGGAATTGGATCATATATAACAGGACAGCGTATGTCGGGAATGAGGCTGCTCATGCGGGATTTCTGTTAGCTCTGGGCTTGCAAGGATACCTCAATGTGTTGTCTGTTACTGACATTTGTGACTACCTAACACAAGGGCACGAGCCAACTACTGTTGCTCTCCTTATAGGTATGGCTGCGGCTAAAGTAGGCTCGGCAGACACATTGTTATCTAAAACTTTATGCTTGCACTTGCCCGCCTTGTTACCTCCTCGGATAAATTGCGACATTGAGATCTCACCAATCGTTCAGACAGCAGCGTTGACGGGTCTTGGGCTGCTGCACGCGGGCTCAGGACATAGACTAATGACAGAGTTTCTACTTGCCGAAATATCACGGAAACCAACTTCTGATTGCTGTGAAACGAGAGAAGCCATGGCTTTAAGTGTGTCGTGGGCGCTGGGAATGGTGTTGCTCGCGAAAGGATCCAAGAATATCGAGCTCGGGATCGGCACAGCCGGGAATATTCCCAGTGAGGGATTGAGCGGTTTGGCTGATTTACACATTGAAGATCGTTTGTTTCAACACATTGTTGGGGGTAAAAGACCCACGGAAAGTCATTTATTTCCTCTTGCATCGTTGTTAGCAGATGCAAATTCTAAATCATCTCGTATATTAGAAGGTGAAGATATCAACGTCAACGTCACCGCGCCTGGTGCGACTATTGCACTCGCCATGATCTATATAAAGTCGAATAACCTGGAGATAGCGCGGAGACTGGCGCTGCCTGTCACCTCGTTCGATATTGACGCCATAAGGCCTGATTTGTTGCTTTTCCGAGCGATGAGTATCTGTTTGGTTATGTGGGACAATGTCGAGCCAAGTGAAATGTGGATAGAAAGCGAAGTACCCGAATGCATTACATCAGTGCTGTACTCTGCACCCACCAAACCGGTGGCAATTCCCTACAAGAAGAATAATGGTTCAGACAACAAGCTGAGTCCCAAGTCCGCGCTGGGTGCGTACTTGTGCATTGTGACGGGCTACTGCATCGGCATCGGATTGGTGCATGCCGGAACAAGTAACGAGTCTGCCAAAGCGACTATTCTAGCCAAATTAAAAGTATTGCAGTGTTTGCGCGATAACAAATTGTCTAAAGCAGTACAATTCCAGAATCTTTCCCTTGACAAAGCAATGAAGCCGTTGATTGAGATGTGTGTCTCATGCACTGCGGTGGCATTGTCATATGTAATGGCGGGTACTGGAGACTTGGCTTGTTTACGAATATTCCGTGAGTTGAGATGGAAAGTTGAAGATGTCAACTACGGGAGTCACATGAGTATAGGCATGGCTATTGGCATGCTTTTCCTTGCGGGTGGAAACGCATCTTTAAAGCGAGATCCTTTTTCCATTTCTTGTCTTCTTCTGTCAATATGCCCTCGATTCCCTATGCGAACAGCGGATAACCAGTATCACTTACAGCCACTACGACACATGTACGTGCTTGCAGTAGAATCTAGAGCACTGCGCACTGTAGATATTGACTCCGGAGTGTCAGTCCCTCTAAACGTGACGGTTGAAATGAACGACGGAACCACATTAGCCATGCGCGCGCCTTGTTTGGTACCCGAGTTAACCACGATCAAGTCGGTGGTTATTCTGAGCGAGGAGAACAAGGATCAGTATTACTCCAAACGGTTCTCGTTCACTCGAAATCACGAGGACGAACGACTTACTTCTTTGCCTCCTTTATTCGTGAAACGGAAAGCAGCCGTAAGCGTGAGTAACAGTGATGAAGTGCTGATGGAGAAGGCCGCGCTGAACTCCTTTTTGCATGTCATTTGCTCGTCAATGCAGCAGGAGGCACTCAAGGGAAGTGGAATCAAGGATGTGCTCAGTCACAGTCCACACATCATGTCCATCATTTACAAGTCGATGAAAGAGGTTTAGTTGACAGCAAGACACTAGGTTTAGGACACATTTTTACACTTGTATTTACAAATAATTTTACTTGATTACGTTGTTTAAGCTCGTTAAGAGGTCGAATGCAGGGCTGACTTTATCTTTCAAGGTCCGGCGGTCGTACGACGATCGTTGCATGGCTATGCTGTGACCCATGAAGAGAGCGAGAGATTCTAACTCCTTTTCAGACGCTGCTGTACCTCGTGCGTAGGTTACCACCATGTCTCTTAACAAATGCGGGTTAGTTTTCTTCCCACTATACTTGAAGCATTGATTCGAAACCATTTGATATATGGAGTCAGATCTCAATTGTTTGCCTGTTTTTGGTTGCAAGAAAAAGTAGCTGTTACTCTGGTCATCAGGCGCCATAAATAACGGTCGCCACGTGGATACATATTCATCAATTTCCTTTGTCAAGCTAGTTGGAAGCTGTAGAGGAGGCCTTTCGCCGTACGCTTTTCCTGTTTTGTAATCATCCGCACTGTGCTGAATGACCCAATACGCTTCCAACCCTCTGCTTTCGTCGGCATTTTTCCGAATGAAATTGACGCCGATCTGGAGCTCTCTAAAAGTCCGTTGTCTGTCAGGTATGCTCTTAAAAAATGACAGCAGTAAGTATCGTTGAAACACTTGTGCGACTGTACTACGCTTCTGTGCAACCTGATAGTACAATGTTAGTGTACTCAGCTTAGCCTTTTCATCCTCTAACTCCTCTTTCGTGCGCTGCACAACTACTAGGTAATCCTCCCAAGACAGCCATTTCTGTTCCTCATAAGCTACTTTAGGTGCCAACTTTGTTTGCGCACCTGCTTCTCGGTGTAATTTCCGCACTTCTCTTATTATTGGAATGTCTACGTAAGACTTGTCGCCGTAGCTGGGATCTGTTGTGCTCTCTTTAGAAAATCTAAATTTGAGTAATTTGATTAAGCCTCGCAGAGTATTAGCCTCGTAGGAAATGGAAATCTTTCGTGATAAACGAAGCCATTTGATGTATTTAAAGATGACCTGAGCCGACTCCTTCTCTTTTGTAAGGAATACTTTGTTAATGGAAAGTTCATTTATATCTTCGTTTTGAGTGAATTCATACTTCAGATACCAACCCAAAAATAACTGTGCGTGCTTCAGATATGTCATTGCTGTGACCGATCGTATCGGAGCTTCTTGAGCAACAGGAGACATTTCTGTCATGAATACTAAAAATTGGTCCAATTCTTCAGCTATTTTCTTGGGCATTTCATTGTCTTTGATAGCGTATACATGGTCCTTTCCGAAATAACTAGCACGAGTTACTCGAACCTTTTCGTACTTCGATGGGGTTTTTATCGACGTTACATTAGATTCAACAAAAGTCGGAATAATTGTGTTAGACTTTGCAGGCGCAGAAAATGATAAAGACTTATTTTTCAGTATTTTCATGACAGCAGAGCGCAATAAGTGAGAGTCTAAAGCTTTGATCTCGAAATCATCCTGCAAAAATTTGCTAAACTTATCCTCTTTATCAACGAAGCCCGCTGCAATTGCCAGCAGCTCGTTAGTGTTGGTAAAGCCTAATGCTGCAATTCTATCCAGCATCCCATCGCAACGCGATGCATCAAGTCCAATCTCCTTCAAAGCACTTTTTAAATCAATAAAATTTGCATCAATTTCTTTAGAAGCATAGTAACGACTTGCTGGCATCTCTCTCGCTCGATAGAAACCTCTCGTTACTGGCAAACATAGACACAGCACGAGTATAAGCGTCCTGAACATACTTTTTTTTTCCTATTTTGATACCATGGTCTTTTCAGCGAAATTTTGAATTTCTAAAAGTACTAATAGTTTTATTAATTACGGAATGAGTAATGAACCTTTCAATCGTAAAAACTGATTAGTTAGAACTGATTTTCAGGAGATAATGTCCGACGAACATCAGAAAATAACATTAACGAAGTTAATAACTTGTATATTGGTATGCTATCATCGTGCAGCGCTTTGGATGCTTCCTTTTCTTCGTATTAACATAGTATTGTCTTTATCACTAACTTCTTTCGACCTTTGTTAGTTCTATTAAGGGCCGTCTTGTCGTCTCAAGTCAAGTCGATTCCAACAAGACCAAAAAAGTTGGATTTCCACTTTTGATTAAAGATAAATGACGGACGTGCTCGTGCCTTTCGTGAACTATCTGGTGATTCTCGACAATGAAGGTGAGCGTATGCTTGCCAAATACTACGATGGTATCCATCTTACAATCATTTTATCGATATATTGAATATTATTATTTTTTTCTATTATAGGGAAATCAAAAGCAGATCAACTAAGCAATGAAGCATCGCTACACAAGAAGACAAAGGCAATAGCAGCCAGACACGATGTGGAAGTTATGATCAATGATGGTGAAATCCTTTGTTTTAAAAGTAAGATTTTTATCTAAATATTTCTTATTCTTTTATTCTCACTCATTAACTGCAGGTGGTGCTGATTGTAAATTTTTTATTAGTGGTTCTGTTGACGAAAATGAACTTATTTTGGTAAACATGTTAGATGTAATATACGACACATTAGATACAGTGTTAAAGGGTCAATTAGACAAAAGAACTATGTTAGAACATTTAGAATTAATTTTGTTAACAATAGATGAAACTCTTGATAACGGTCAAATAATGGAATTAGATAGTGAAGCTGTGTCTAGTCGCGTAATGATGAGACATAGTGAAGGAGGCTCATCAAACTCATCTCAAGGAAATAATTCAATTGGTGATATCACGATATCACAAGGTCTAGGAATACTTCGGGACCAATTATTGAAATCAGTTGTTAACAGAGATGGATATTAATAAAATTACGACACAACTGCTGTATATGCATTAAATAAATCGAATTTTTATAGTTAATATTTGAATTTTCTAGAATATTTAAACCGGTACCTCCAACGGCCTATGTCGATGCTGAGAGACGGTGACAAGAAAAGAATTAGGAAAAGAATTATCGTTAGCTAAGCCTGATAAGGTGGGTTTTATAGGTGGATGAAAGACTAATAGGTGTTCAGTTGGGTATAAATGTTGGGATGAAGGTCTTGTGGCTGCTCAGCTTGCTGTGGGTTTGGTCCCTTGCACAGCACTTACCCCCCTGTGAAAAAGGGAAGGATTCTTATGGTGAATGGATTCCCGTCAGTGAACTGTCCCGTTCAGAATTGCTTATGAAGGAGTATGAACGTCATTTCTACGGAGGCAAATCGGGGGAGGCTAAGGAGTTTGGATCTGTTTGGGTCCCTGCTGGTTGCTCTATGCATCGATTTACTAATGCTACAGTACATTTGGCAGTTCAACATTTAATCTCAAAACATAATTACAATGAAAATCGTGTACATTTGATGTTTATGGGTGATAGTGCTAGTAGAGGAATATTTTGTGGACTAGTGCGATTGCTCTCTGGGTCAGAAGTGTATGGTCCATGTTATAATACTGTATGCGGTGATTATAGAAGAAATGCTGTATCAGCTGGAAGTATTGGTAAATATTTTGACACTGATTTTGGTGATAATTTTCGAATAACTTTTGTTTATATTGAATCATTTTACGTTCATCACTTTGATTGGGCGCTTGAATTTGCAGTTACTGTAGTTCAGCCATCTCATTTGATACTAAATATGGGTGCGTGGGATTTTGATGCTATTGCTAGGGCGCACCTGAATGAGACAGCTAGTCCTTATTGTGATAGTAATGAGACTATAGCTATAAGTGATCGACGGGCGGATGCATACACCAATGAAACTATGTGGCTGTTTGGTAACAAGGCAAAAGAGTTCGGAAATCGAGTAATATATCGTAATAACCATTACAATAAGCGTTTTGGTGTCTTTTGTGCCGACGAAAAATTTGAAGCGATGCTTGAGGGATCCCCGTGGGAGGTGCTGGACAGCAGGAGGATATCTGAGAAAGTGTGGCTTTATCAGAACTGGGATGGCTTCCACTTCGACAGATTCAAGCAAGACACACCAGAACATCACAAATTGGGACATGATTATGATGAGAAAGTCAACAAGACCTACTTTGGTGGCATGATGGAGATGCAGTTCGTGCAAACCATGCTGAATTCGGTGTTTTACGAAGCGTTGGATGAGATTCGGTTGAAGCATGAGAAAAGAAAGAGAAAAAAATAACCGGCGACAGCACGCGCTTATGATACAAATGTTTAATTGTTACAGTTATATAATATCAATTTTTGAAGATTTCTTTGAGTCTGTCTTTGATCTTCAGTGCTAGAACTAGCGGATTATCGGGGACACATCCCACATTCCAGATATAATCCCCATTTTTACCGTGACGTTGAACGAACTGCCACACCTTCGCGTCATACCACGGCACGGTCTTGTAAGGAGGCTGTGATTTCGCTAATTGCCCAAATTTCTCAGGTGCAACGTATAACTGCACTCTTTTCCCTTCAAGTTGGTCTGGCCAAATTGTTTTACCGACTTGCACCAGGTGGAACTCGGTGTCAGGCCATATGTAGGTTAATACATCAAACAGAAACGCGGATCCGCCCACCAGCCATAGCCTGGAAGGCGGTTGGAGCAGCAAGTCGCGGGGGATCGCATCACTTAATGCAGCGAAGAATAAGTCAAAATATTTCTCTCCTTTCTTCGACTTCAATCCAAACGGTAACATCATGCGGTTATCGGGATCACATTGTTGATACTTCAATGCTTCGTTCTGTGTCATCTCCAACGTCCGACCAGTTGTAGAATCAGATAGGTGAACGGTAGCACCTAAGGCTTCAGCTAGCTGGACTAATGGCGGTTTCTCCGCGTCCACTTTAGTATTCAGGAATATCGTGGCTTTCTTGCCCCAAAGTAACGCCGTGTACGCAAGTGCAACCTGCGCAATGCCGCCATCTGGACCGGCGTATATTAACTCTGCTGCTGGTATTTCTCTCACTATCCTACCTAGTAGCCGTTGCTTTGTACCACCGATGCAAACACCGTCATCGATCAAACGGTAGGTGTTTACACCCTCCGTTATCGGGATCACTTGAATTCGAGGGTTTGTAATAGAGTTAATTTTCCTAATATTCTCTTCCGTGTGAGTGATACGCATCGCAGCTGAGCTCGAAGATAAGGGATTACTGACTGGTGCAATACCCTTTTGGAACACCCATACATCTCTGGTTTTATTCGACATAACTCCTTTCAAACCTAAGTTGAAAACTAATTTTAAATCACAGATAAGGTGAACTTTCTCCTTGAGAAATGGTACAATAGCACCCGCAGATGTGTCGCCGATATGAATGCAGACGTAATGTCCTGGTTTCACACAGCGACAAGCTTGTTGCATCAACGGCTCGTAAAAATCTTTGATCCAATCTTTATAGTCAGGGTTGTCTGGGTTATACATCTCATAGTCGAAGAAAGGTGGCGAGGTGAACACAAGGTCGAAAGAGTTGTCAGCTAGCTCTAATGCCCCTTTTTCGAAGGGCAACGACCTCACCTCGAAGCCGTTACTAAATTGCAGCAGATTATCGTGAATATTCGCCACCGAGTGACCGAATAACTTCATTAATTTTGCGTAACCAGGACGTAGGTTACGATTAGGGTCAAACGCTACGTAACGTCGAACAGCTGGTTTGTTTGCTGCAGCTGCACCAATGAGCCGACAACCCCACCCAGCGCAAGGATCTAAGACTGTTTCTGCGTGAAAAAATGAGTAGATCGCTTTGGCGTAGCCTGGTTGGAATGTGGTAGCTAATTTATAGTTATACTTTTTTTGTAACGTCCATTTCATCTCATTTGGATCAGGTGAAGACAAGATTTCTCTGGAAAAACTATGGTTAGGATTACTCCAAACTTCCCAAAAACTAGGTAAATCGATGACGCTGTCTTTGCTCACTCGCAACTTTAATTTTGTTTTTAAAATTTCATCTTCTTGTATGGCTCTGCTGATTAATGCACACTCGTCATCTCTTAATATGAAAACATGTTTATATGCAGCATCTGTTGCATCAATTGGAACTTCATTCTTCAATTTATCCACAAGTTTGTGTATATTTATTGATTGGAGAATACGAGGACATTCAGGTATGTTTACAGCTATCAAAGAACTTTCATAATCCAACAATTTGTACACATCATTGCTATCTATATCATCAACAACTGTATTATCATTTTCTACGGCAGCCTTAGCGGTAGAATCTGTAGGAATTTCCCACATCGTTTGACCTGTTTGTATATCGTATAGATATTCTACCTGATGAGTCGTGCTGAGACACTTCTTGTACCTTCCCATCGACACATCGTCAGCCGTGGGATTGCTCCACAGTGACTGCTGAGTGTTGACATTAGTCCAATACTTTCTACGTCGCTTATTACTATAACTCTCGATCCAGTCTCCTAACTGCGCCATCTTCACTCAGAATATATTAGACTTTTTTCATGTGGCTTTGCTTTCCTATTAAGTGAGAAAATAATAATAAAATAAATATACAGAAATATGTGTGAATGCTGATTCTCCTCGTCCAATCTTGTCCTAAGAAGCGGAGCGCCCAGATTATCGGTCAATATTGTGCTAGAATATAGGAAGCCATATAATATCATTGAAAAGATACTTATGGGGCAAATAGCACGGTGTACATGTACAATAAATAACAGTCTGACTTACCTCTTATTACTGAAGTAAAGTAGTGAATAAAATAAGGCACAAATATTTCGCTTTTCTATTACTATTTATTTTTTGATTGGACTCAAATTGACCTTAGGGCCGCCAAACAACCACTGCTTCATGAGAATCACACTACACTGGTACGTGCATTGGATATTTGCTTTGCTTATATTTGCTGCCTATCATCGATGTCCATTTGCATAAAAATAGCAGAAATATGCGATACTATACCGCCGGTACCTGGTTGGCGAAGAAAAGCGGTGATGGCATCACTGTGACGCAAATACAAAATTACAAATTTGTAATTTTAACCAATACAATGGCACAAAAACTATGGGGGGGGAGGTTTACGGGTGCGACTGATCCTGTTATGGAGAAGTTCAATAGCTCGATTGGTTACGACAAGATAATGTGGAAAGAAGATATCGAAGGTAGTGTTGCATATGCAAAAGCACTTGGTAATTGCGGTATATTAGCAGGAGACGAGGTCTCTCTTATATGTGATGGTTTAGAGCAAGTGAAAAAAGAATGGGAAAATTCACAATTTATATTAAAAGATAGTGACGAAGATATTCATACTGCCAATGAGAGAAGATTGACAGAACTTATTGGTAAAGTTGGTGGAAAACTTCATACTGGTAGAAGTCGCAATGATCAAGTGGCAACAGATGTGCGTTTATGGTTACGTAATGTATGTGAGCGTACATTAAATCAATTAAGGGATGTTGTTATGACAGCAACAAATATTGCGGAAACAAATGTAAGTGTCTTACAAGCTGGTTTTACGCATATGCAACCTGGTCAAGTGGTTCGATTTTCTCATTGGCTTATGTCGCATATTGTTCCATTATTACGCGATATGGAAAGATTGCAGCAATTAACTGCAAGAGTTAATGTTTGTCCTTTAGGGAGTGGTGCACTTGCCGGTCATCCATTTGGTATTAATCGTGTTGCATTAGCAGAAAGTTTACAATTTTCTGATGTTTCTTTGAATTCATTAGATGCCACATCTGACCGAGATTTTGTGGCTGAATTTATGACTTGGGCGTCTTTACTAATGGTTCATATGTCGCAATTTGCAGAGGACGTTATAATTTTAAATATGCAAAAATGTCTTACAATGTCAGATGCCTACTGCACCGGCAGCTCATTGATGCCACAAAAGAAAAATCCAGATGCACTTGAGCTATTGAGAGGAAAAGCGGGAAGAGTTGTTGGGAATTCAACTGGTTTTTTATGTACCTTGAAAGGACTACCGCGTGCATATAACAAGGATCTGCAAGAGGACAAGGAACCATTGTTCGACACTGCCTCAACCGTCAACGACTGCTTGCTCATAATGTTGGGAGTAGTCAGTACTATGCAGCCTGTGGAATCCAAGTTGATGTCTATATTAGTGCCTGAAATGTTGGCAACGGACATTGCTGAGTACTTGGTCCGCAAGGGTTTACCGTTCCGTGAGACACATCACATTGCTGGTGCAGCCGTGAAACTAGCCGAAACTCGTAACATTCCACTTGATAAATTAACTGTAGAAGATTTGCAAACTCTTCATCCACTGTTCGACCAAGACGTGTCGAAGCTTTGGTCATACGAGAATAGTGCGGAGAGTCGGGATTCGATCGGAGGAACCAGTCGCAGTAAAGTACTAGAACAAATAAACAAGATAAGAGATGTTGCTACGAAAATAACTATTTAACCGTTGCACATTTTAGACAAGTTTACAGTTGGGATATATCTGTTACTAACTAACCAATCATAGAATTCTTTACCTTTTTGTACATCGCCGTGACTGCACAAGACGTCACTATAGTACTCAATAGCCGAGGTAGAAGGCAGATGCCCCATTGACTTCATTCTTTCCAAGTAAACGGAAGATTTCGTCAGCTCGTTCTGGACGCACCAATGCTGGAATACCAGGTTCGACAAGACTGGATTGGTGTTATCCAAGTCTGACTTGATGATGAAGTTTACAATACTTTCTAGATTTTGACTTACTTCAGACGACAATCTCGAGCCGTTATTGCGGCCATCGGCTTCTTGGAGCTTGTGGTCTTTGACTGATGTTATATGCGCTAGTAAAAGCAGGCAATACGCTTTCACTTGAACGACGCCGTAAAATCGTTTATATAGTGAAAATAATGACATGGCTGAAATGAGGTCGCCCTGAAATGAGCACACACTCAAGGCCTTGAAAAATAGATCCTCATCGAGCTCAATATTACTATTTTTTTCTAATAATTTAAATGATTTCATCATTATATCTCTATTCTTAAGTCTTGTTGCACACGAAATAATCAAGGAATAGGTTTCTATGTCACACTTAAACCCCAGAGGATCACCTGCTGATACTCGCTCTATACGCTGCAAATGGTCTAATACTATATTTAATTCTTCTAATTTTAAATTTCTACTCAACGCATTAATAACAATATTCACAGTATCGACGTCAAGATATATATCCTTTTCAAATGCTTTTAATAATAATTCATAGGGGATAGTGGAATCTATAGCATTCTTAACAGCCAATCTGATTGAAATATACATTAATTCTGCGTCAATATAATGCCTATCAGAGTAATAGTTCAAGACTTTTCTCAGCAAATCTATTGAATTTGTATCAATTGTAGCAATCAATACAGTTGTTCGTTCAATCTTACTGAGTCCTTTCCCAGTATTGAGTAAGCGATTGGTAATGATATCGTGGCGCTTAGAGATGGGAACAAAACGAATTTCGTCAATCAATTGCGAGTCTAAAGCGTCAGTAATTCGATCATCCAATTGATAGAGATATGTTTGACGATTATGCGCTGGTAAACGCAGAAATCCATCAGCAAGTAAGAAACAAAGCGGAATATACAGCAACAGCAAGGTATGCAGCAGCATGCCACAAATAGACTAGTCTGGCAGCAAACCAAGTTGATCTAGCGAAAATTTCTTGTTCCGCATAATAATCCCATACATTTTCTTTATTGAGTATTTGGGGTACTATGAAGATGAGGACTATCTCTTTAACTAATTAATTATATCGTTAAATTTACAATTACTCTTACAATCATTCATCGATACAATTTTAATATTTATTAAATTGGGATTCTAATACTCACAAAAGATCTGAACGCGTTTAACTACATCCACTCCTTGGTGATTGTTTTAGTTTTGATTTCTTTTATTATTTAATTCAATTCAATTGTGAAAGTTAGGGTATTCTTCCAAAGAGGCAAGCATTCGAAAATAAAAATATAAAAATAGAATCAGATGATTGGCTTGGACATCTTGAATCTAGGCAGCTCCAAACAGAGCAAATGCGGTGATGCCGTGCTGCTTCAGGACAACGAGGAAATCAATAACTTCATGTTACCTTCTGTACCAAATCCAGCAGAATTTTGTCGCACTAATTTTAGTGTTGAAAAAGGACAAGATTATGATCAAGAAATAAAATTTTTAAAGGGTACAACTACATTAGCGTTCAAATTTCAAGGTGGTATTGTTGTGTCAGTAGATAGTAGAGCCACACAGGGACCATATATTGCATCACAAAGTGTTAAAAAGGTTATTGAAATTAATCCTTTTTTATTAGGTACTATGGCTGGTGGTGCTGCTGATTGTCAATTTTGGGAACGTGATTTAGGTCGTCAATGTAGATTATATGAATTGCGTAATAAGGAAAGAATTTCAGTTGCTGCTGCATCTAAATTATTAGCAAATACAATGTATCAATATAGAGGATATGGTTTAAGTATGGGTACTATGGTCACAGGTTGGGATAAAACAGGACCACAATTATATTATGTTGATAATGATGCTACAAGAATTCATGGTAATTTATTTAGTGTTGGATCAGGTTCAACATATGCATACGGTGTATTAGATAACTATTATCGATATGATTTAACAGTTGATGAAGCAATTGAATTAGGTAAACGTGCAATTCTTCATGCAACACATAGAGATGCATACTCTGGTGGTATTAATAATGTTTATCATGTTGGACCAAATGGCTGGACCAAAGTATGGAGTGGTGATACAACTCCGATGTATTATAATTATTATCCATTGCCCGTAAAATCTAGTGAGGAAAAAATGTCTGAATAACTAGAAGGAGTATAATATTGTTGATAATAGTAATTCAATATCTAGGAAATCGTGTAGATTCATTAAATCTAATAGCATAATGAACCATATATAGTTGTATGAAAAGTATAAATTTCAGTAATTTCTTTTATTTTCATCCATCTACCCTTAACTACATGGTAAATGATAACGATCATTACAGTTTCATCCCGATAAACCATTCAACTTATACTTCAACCTTCGTTTCCAAGTATTCCCAAGTACCCGGCAAACACCCGTTGGAAAATTCCAGTTGCAGTTTTCAAAAATCAAAAGCAAAACCATCATAACCTATCGGTGACTAGTCAAGCAAAAATGTCAACTTTGCTGGTTTTATTGCTTATTATCGCACTATGTACGGTGGCAGATGCTTTTGCATTGAATACGGTGAAAGTTACAAGTAAAATAGTGCGAAATATGCCAGTGAAGGCACTGGAAATGCGTGCATCTAAGCTGCAATTAAATGCAGTTGGGACTAAAGATTACGGCCTATCAAGTGGTTATAGAAGACAAAAGGAGCCAAAGTTGATGAAATATCTTGAATCTGCAACTAACTTGTTCCCATTATGGGTATTATCATTTAGTTTAATTGGACTCAAATTTCCATCTTTATTAATTTGGTTTGTTCCTTTTATAACACCTGCTTTAGCATTAACAATGACAAGTATGGGTATGACTCTTACTGCAGAAGACTTTCAGCGAGTATTGCAAACACCACAATATACATGTCTTGGATTTTTGGCCCAATACTCTATTATGCCTCTATCAGCTGTATTTTTTTCGAAATTATTTCAACTTGATCCAAGTTATGCAACAGGGTTAATTCTAGTAGGTAGTTCACCTGGTGGCACAGCATCTAATTTAGTCACACTCATAGCTGGGGCTGATGTTGCTTTGTCAGTTACTATGACTGCTGTTAGTACAATCGCAGCTATTGTTATGACACCATTGCTCGCCACTAAATTATGTGGATCGATGGTGGCAGTAAAATCTATGGACTTATTATATTCAGTATTGAATGTAGTCCTTGCACCTATATTTGTGGGTGTCGCATTGAACAAAAAATTTCCAAAAGAATGTCAACAAGTAAGCACAGTATCACCATTTCTATCAGTTCTGTTAGTTGCCTTTATATGTGGTAGTGTCAGTGCTCAAAATGCAAGTAACTTTGTACTATCAAACAGTAGTAAGCTGATATTAGCAATCATTTCCCTTCATGCTTCTGGTTTTGGATTTGGTTATTTGTTTGCAAAATTATTTAAAGATGTTGGAGAAAAACGTGCTCGCACTATATCAATCGAAACCGGCATGCAGAATAGTGCACTAGCTGTTGTACTTGCTAGACATTTTCCATCTCCTAATATGGTATCGATTCCTGGTGCTATTTCGGCAACAACTCACAGCGTGTTGGGTAGCATCCTGAGCGCGTATTGGAGATCTCGTCCAGCAACAAATTAACATGTGATCAAGTAGTTTTTATTTTATTTATGTTATATTACAGAAAGTTAAAGAAATTTCCACGATCCCTTGATATAAGCCTCAAATTCGTCATTTGCATCGCATTCAGATGAGACATTCTTATAATAATCAAACAAATCTTCACGAGTGACCTCTTGCACGCTGTCCCTCACGCCTAATGCTGCTAACAAACTGTTGATGTCGCCAACAGCTTTTGATTCTTTGAAATTAGTAACTATAGTTCCTTGGGTTATTTTTCCGTCAGAAGTACGATTCACTAACTCTGTGTACACTATATCAATGATTTCAATGCGCCGAGGTGACATGGCGGTGCGTAAAACTTTAATAAATTCGGCTAAATTTACTCGATTTGAAGTGTCGTCATCGAATGCAGCTAATAATGAAGTTTTTTCACTTTCATTAATCTCAAATCCAATATATTTCTGTAATATTTCATCTAGGTATTCAATAGGAAGCAACTCGGACTCGATACTATCAGCACCGCTGTATAGGTAGGAGAGTATTGCGCCGACTGCGAGACCTTTGTTGTATTTACCTTGTTCAGTTAACTTGCTTTGAACGTGTTTTATCAAGCGATTGCGGAATACATTAAATACTTTGAATTCAACAAATGTAGGAAATCTATTTGGTCGCTCATTAGTTTCACACTTCCTTGCGTATAAGTCAATCCAAGGTTTAGATGAAAATGAAGTGTTTTTACGGAACGGATTTGCCGATGTTATAAATGATATAGGGAAACTTAAACTTTTACCTTGATTGTTCATAATTCTATCGTAGTAGAAAGTTACTGCTGTATCAGTTGCATAGTCAGTTGCATTAGTTGGAATTGTACCAGTAGTATTATTTACACGCAATGCTGGTTTGAAACCAGGTTTATCATATGCTTCACTATTAGCACTAACATATTTCACTCTTCTATTTTCTGTATTATCATGTATTAATTTTGCTTTATAATTATCCTCAACTTCTTTTTTCAATTTATTTAATGTTAATTTTTCTCTTGGTCCCATATCACTTTGTTGAGACACTTTATATTCAACAGTAGAACATGGATCAATAAACTGTGAACGTGTTGTGCTTGAGTAATGCTTAGCATCATTGTTACCAAAACGACCGATCGTTCGATCCTGTGTTAGAAGTTGTTTACTTCTGTCTTTTGGGTCGGGGTAATACTTTATTCCTGTCGTCTGCTCAAGGTATACCTCTTCATACCAATTGCCGCGCTTAGCAACTTTCTTAAATCCAGAATCTATCATTTTTATGCCTTTCGAGATATCTATGTTTCCAAGGATGATAACTGACATACCGGCAGTACCGCATGGAATAAAAATATGTGTAAGAGACGCTAAACTTAGAGGATAGAAACTAGGTAGCACGTGGCTCAATGCCGTTTTGTCTCTTCTACTCCTGCTAATGCGTATCAAGTTTATAAAATTATCGTTAATCGGCTAGTAATCCCTGCTGAGCGTTGTCAAGAATTATTTTGCAGATTTTTACAGAAAAAAAAATGCTTCCGAAGAATGGTCTGTACAGTGTGAATCATATCGTCTCGCTAACGGGAAGATATGAAAAGAAAGAAAGGCCAAATAGAAAGAAAATTGATCTAGAAAATGAGGATGATTTAATGGCTTTATTCAAGTCGGTCGCAAGAGGTGAAACTCTACGAGATCCACCAGCACCAATAAAAGAAAATTCTTATTATCCTTTGCTGAAACATCCATTGCCATTAAATGAAAGTAAACCTATTAGAGAGGCGTTATTACAACGTATCTTGTTTGTACCATTAAATGAACAAGCAGCATCGGCTGTTATTTATGATGATGCTTGGGTACTTGAAAAAGTATATATGTTAGGTGCACCGATGAACATTGCTGATAAAAATGGATATACTCCATTGCACTATGCTGCACAAGCAGATAAATATGATTGTGTCATGGTTTTGTGTCACATATATAAATCCACTAAATCTGATATTAATGCAAGAACATATTTCGGCGATACGGCCTTATATTTAGCATTAGCATCTATAGCAATGCGAGCTGCAAAGGTTTTACGTGAAAATGGTGGATTAGCAAATTCATTACCTAAACCAGTAATCTCGGGTAAAACAATCCTTGATGTTTCACCAACTAAAGAAAAGCATTTCTTGGCTGCGAAGGATCCATTCTATATCACTAACTTGGAAGAAGAAATCAAGATGCCAAGCCGTTATGATGAATTTTAAAAATAAAAATGTAAATTGTTGTAAGTATGTAAAGTAATTGAAAAATAACATGAATGTTAGCTGACAAATTGATAACTTAAAGCTGCAGTAGCAACTACTGTATTCACCAATGTGTTAAGCTATAAAATTGTTCATTTCAAGAGCACGTTGGAATGCTGGACGTTTCCCAATTCTGTGATACCATGCTAAAGTCAGCGGAAATTTGGCAAAACCACCAAATGCATGTTCGAAGGCATCGCCATAATAATTGATTAATGCGTAAATTATTGGAAATAATGCAACATCTGCAATGGTGTAAGGATCTCCAACGAGGAAATCTTTTCCGTGCAATTGTGTTTCAATCACAGCCAACAGTCTCATTACCTCGTTGGTGTAGCGGTCAATACAATAATCCAGCTTTATTTATGTAAAAAGAAGTTAATATGTTACAATTAAAGTAGTAATAAAGGCGTTACCTTATGGTGACAATAGTAATAGTAATGCGCAAACAATTTAGCTATTATAATATTTCATTTATAAATATGTGTGAAATGATATGATGACAGAGAAAGTACTAACCTTGAGGAGTAAATGATGCTGAAGCAAAAAAGAGCCAATTAATTGTCTCATAGCGCTGCTTTAAATCTTTTGGAAGCAGACATTCATGCTTTTCAGCTAAATACAGCAAAATTGATCCACTCTCGAAAACATCAATCTCCTAGAATGAGGTAATGAGGATATTTATTGTTAATTGATCGAATGTTTGTAAGTGTAACCTGGTTGTTTGGTCCATGAAAATCAACTAAAGCTGGAATTTTTCCTGCAGGAGAAATGCGCATAAAGTCTTTACTTCTAGACTCAGCGTGGCGAATATCAACTGTGTGAGTTTCAAAGTCGAATGAATCGCCATCTAATTCTTTCAGGCCGTGCAATTCAGAAACCATTAAAGCTGCTTTCAAACCATTCATTGTTTGCACTGTATATAATTGAGGAAGATTTGGGTTTTTAACATAATTGCGCGCTTTTGCATCCACAGATTCCATGATTGCTTTTCGTTTTTCTTCTTTTCTTAAACTTCTTTCCTTCTCACTTTCAGATTGCTTTTCGTTTTTCTTCTTTTCTTACTTTCTTTTCCTTCTCACTTCATAAAACACTTCCACTTCGCCGCGGCCCTTAAGCTCCGACCATGTTGTGTTAGCTAAGCTAACTACGTTGGCAATATTAATACTGTCGATTGTCTCTAGCATGACCAGGAGCAATCATTTTTTGCTGATCCTTCTTTTTATCTTGGAAGTGTTATCTCTCACCGGTCCTTGGTTGTCAACCAAGTTTGGTGGCATCAAAATTCCTTAACCTTTCAAGTTGAATAAATAGGAGCTATAGATATGGATGGGCCACCATTAAAGAGGCACACTTCCCATGCTCGTGACGATGAAGGGGGCAGTGATGATGATGATATGTTATTAGACAAATTGAAAGATGAAAATCGTGTAATGCTGCAAGATGTGGCGCAGTATAAACGCCAACTAGTAGGACTTAAGAAGGAATTAACGATGATGGATAAGAAATCTCATGAAATCGAGTTAGTTGTTAGTTTGATGCAAAGATTATGGTCACAACTAGATATTGATGCTGCAATGATATTAGATTGTCTTGGTGATTCTGAATTTTTAGCACAAACAAATGAAAATTCGGAATTGTTATACAGAATTTTACAACAAAGTACTGAGGTGCGTGAATTAGTACAGCAAGATACTATAGCAACAAGTAACGCCGGGGTTTCTTTAGGCGGTCTCGATAAAGTAGCTCGAAAAGATGCTAAAGATATGACAATGGAGGATACTGCAATGGACATTGATTCCACGGCACAAGACTCGATTAAACCAGTCGCTACTAAGTCATCGACTACTGAATCAGCTGTAGCGCAATTAGAATCGTCAATATCAAGTCGAAGTAGCTTCACATTAGCTATTCTTGAGAGATTATTAGAAACGATAAGCGTGTCAAATCCATTGGTAACTGTCCCTGAAGTCATTAATGCATTAGTTGACTCGAAAGAGCTGTATACAGAAAGAGAAATATTGGTAGAACGAATTAGTAAATTAGCATTAGAAGTTAGCGATATTAAGATCAAGTTATTGATAGCCAATCAGCAAAATAATAAACTAAATCGTCAGTTAAATCGTAAGAGTGTAGAATTAGAAAATGAAGGTGTAAAGCCTCCTGTGGAAACCACGAATGAATCAAATAATAATAATAATAATACAACTGCAAGTGATAGTGAGCCAAAGACTACACATGTGACTGCTGTCGACCCTGAGTCAAGCACTCGGAATGAGGCAATTGAAAAAGAATTAATAAAAAAAGTAATTGCCGCTGAAAAAAAGCTGAGTGAACTAGAGGCTGCTCGAGTTAAAGTAGAATTAAATTTAACTGAAAGAGTAGCGAAGCCATTGTCACAGACGGAGGCCCAACTCGCTGATTTAAATAAAGCGTTGGAAGAGGTCAGATCCCAGAATAAAGCCCGCGTTACTAGTATTCTGGATGACATTCATGCAGCCAGAGAGAAGATAAAAACACTAGAAATGACTCTATTCCAGGCTGAAACAGCAGCGAATACTAAGTTTGTCGATGCCGTGACGAAGACCGAAAGTGAATTAAAAGCCGCAAGAAATGAGCTGACCGCGAGTGAAGGAGTAAAAATCAAGGATGAAACCGATGAAATTATGATACAAACAAGTAAGAAATTGCTGGAAGATTTCCAGGTTTTGCACAGCTTTTCGACTGGTGAAATCGCCAAATTAAATGAAAAAATAAAGTTATTTGAACTTATTGATGTGAATCAGAGGGCGAATTTGGCGAATTCCATGAGCAGAATAAGCAAGTTGGAGGGGTATTTAGGTGGTGCAGAGATGGTGCCAGAGCCTGAGGTGGACCTGACGAGTGCAAAGAATAGTAAAAAAGTCGTCATGGAAGAGGGGGAATGTGACGAAGATGATGAAGGAGAGGAGAAGGCAGATGAGAAGTGGGTGAGTAATAAAGCAGAGGAAGTGCTAGTTAGCTTTGTAAATAAACGTTGTGATGAAATAAGAAAGGAGATTGCCGACTCTAAGGCGTATACAGACATACTTATTAGTGAGATTGAAACTGTTTCTACACGCCAGGGCATTGTGGAAAATATTAGAGTTAGTGTCAAAGAACAAGAAAGTTCACTGCAGTTGAAGCAGCGTGAGTATATGGATAGCTCTCTACAGCTACACTATCAAGTGAGTGATGCGGAGAGAATAGTTGCTGAAACAACTAATAAATTGACTGCTGTGGAAAATAATTTAAAACAAATGGATTCTTTATTGAATCAGCAGCGCAGCTCGGAGATCAGCAGTAGGTTTGAGAACTGGGACACTAAGCATAACAATAGTGCTACCGCCCTGGAGTCGGCCAACGAAGAAGCATTAGCCACTAATCAGAAGGTGGGATTGATCGAAAAAACTATTTCTAGTATCAAATTACGTAATTCTGAATTACAAAAACGGTCCGAAGAATTGAGTAAAATCTACGAGAAGGAGAAGAAACTGCGGATTGAAGCGAATAGGGAGCTCAATAAATTGCGTAATAAGAAGGACAGTGACAGCGCCGTTGCCACAGCTAGTGGAAACACTATGCTCTCGATTACCCTGGGAATGCTGCACTGTCCAGTGTGTAAGCTACGCTATAAAGGAGTCGTGTTAAACAAATGTTTTCATTTATTCTGCAAAGAATGTATTGAAGACGTTATTCAGAAGAAGACCAAGAAGTGTCCCACCTGCGGGGAGAAAATCAACAAAGACGACATTAAGACGGTGTTTTTCACCCACTAAGTTTAATTGTAATTAATAATATTCAAAACCTGCGACACTAATCCCCTATAAAGCGGCCATACGACGTCGAAGAAAAAACTGGAGGTAGAACAGAACCGCGAGGTAGGTACGTGAGTATTAATAAATTGTGATTGATTGCGTGAGTCATCTCGCACTGTCTATCCATATCCCGACTACTATCTGAATCAGAGCTGCATTGGCTGCTGTAGAGGTATGTCGCGCTCCAAGGTATACACAGATGTGAACGTGCTTCGTCCACCAGAGTATTGGGACTACGAGAACTTAACGATCAACTGGGGCGAGCAAGACGACTATGAGGTTATCAAGAAGATAGGTCGCGGCAAGTACTCAGAGGTTTTTCAAGGTAAGAATTTGATATTTATTTATACTTACCGTAGATGCATATACTTACGGACAATTACTTTATTATAATTAGGTGTGAATATAAATAATGGTTCTAAATGTGTCATAAAAATATTGAAACCAGTTAAAAAGAAGAAAATTAAGAGAGAAATTAAGATATTACAAAATTTATCTGGTGGTAAAAATATTATTCAATTGCTAGACGTAGTGCGTGATCCACAATCAAAGACACCGTCATTAATATTTGAGCACATAAATAACACTGATTTTAAGATATTGTATCCCACCTTAACAGATCATGACATACGTTATTACATGTTCGAGTTATTGAAAGCGTTAGATTTTTGTCATTCCAATGGTATAATGCACCGAGATGTGAAACCTCACAATGTCATGATTGATCACGAAAAAAGAGAATTAAGATTGATTGATTGGGGATTAGCAGAGTTTTATCATCCAGGAAGGGAATACAATGTTAGAGTTGCATCACGTTACTTTAAAGGACCTGAATTATTAGTGGACTTTCAAGAGTACGACTACGCATTAGACCTTTGGTCCCTTGGTTGCATGTTTGCTGGAATGATCTTTAAAAAAGAGCCGTTTTTCCATGGACATGATAATTACGATCAATTAGTTAAAATTGCCAAGGTCCTAGGTACCGATGAATTATTTGAATATCTTGAAAAGTATGATTTAGAGCTAGATCCACACTTTGATGGCATACTTGGACGTCATACCAAGAAGCCATTCAACCGTTTCGTCACGCCAGAAAACCAGCATTTAGTGAGTGATGAAGCCTTAGATTTCTTAGGTAAGTTGTTAAGATATGACCATCAAGAACGCTTGACATCCCAAGAAGCAATGATGCACCCTTACTTTACAAGTGTTGGTCTTCATAACTAGCCTTTATTACATTACAATTCGGTGGATACTGTATCGATAATTAGTTTTCGACGAGATTTATCTTTTATTCCTTCTAACATTTTTTGAATAACTCTCATGACTCCTACTTCTGGTCCTTGCAACGTCGAAGGCGATGGATTTTCCGATGGTAAATTAATTAATGCTGCAACTGTATCGACGACAGCGGCTTGATGCAGCTGGCATTCATGGTATCCTTTGGCGTTACATTCCTCCAAATAAGAGTCTTTGACGCCGCTTTTCACACCAACTAATGTCTCAATAACTGCAAGTCCACAGAAAGGCACGTAGTCTTTGCTGTAACCACCTTCATGAGAAAACACGATTTTACCGGCACAATTTCTATCAGCACAAGCTATTAATTTAGATGTAAATGATGCGTAGGATTCACTGCTTAGCATTTGACGACCCAACGGATCACAAAAGGATGCATCAAATCCCGAAGATACTAAAATAATATCAGGTTTAAATCTATCAATTGCAGGTATAATCACACGATCAAATGCATAATCATACGCCCCGTTACCACTTCCTGGTGGTAATGGGATATTTATAGTAGACGCCAGAGCTCGGTCACTTCCTAACTCGTTAATATTACCAGTTCCTATCGGATAATTATTATCTTGATGTATTGAGATAAATAAGATATTATTATCATCCCAAAATGCATCTTGTGTTCCATTACCATGATGTACATCGTAATCAACTATTGCAACTTTACTTAATCCTAATTTTCTAGCATGTTGTGCTGCAATTGCAACATTATTAAATAAACAAAAACCCATTCCTAAATCTGGTGTTGCATGATGTCCAGGTGGCCTCACTAAACAATAAGCGTTATCAATTTTAGCTTCAATAACAGCTTCAACAGCTGCTAACAAGCCACCTGCACTTAAACATGCTATATCATATCCCCCTTTACTAAATCGCGCTACTTCACCTGCATCACCACCATTGTCATTACTTAATTTTAAAATATGATCATGATACCGTTCGGTATGAACCCTTGTTATCTCCTCTTTCGTTGCATACCTACCTTTAATAGCAACTAATCTTTCTTTTAAACCACTGACACAAATCAAACTATGAAAGCGTCGCTTTGTATCAGGATTTTCCCAATGTTCACCTGGTTCTGTCCATACATCAAATGAAATATTGCCAGAATTATGCCACAAATAAAGCTCATCATAAACATAGCCAGTCCGTCTCTGATTAGAGCTTAGCACTGCAGTTGGCGTAAACATTCCTCTCGGCAAATGACCAAAATATTGGAATTTTCATAATCGGCGATGCAGAGACGGTAATCGGCCCGGCCGGCAGATGCCAACCAAGGTTGGAGGGACTCCTCTGTGTAGTGTACCACACAAATTACACAGTATAACCTATGCAATGAACGAAGATAGCGCGCTTATGGGTTCGCCTCGTCGCTCAGCGTCTCCAGGAAGTTCCTCGGTAGAAATGTCTCCTAGTTCGCGACGAAATAGTGATGCTGGAAATAATAACGATGAGGAAGGTGTTTTCGATAACTTTATGAATAATATTGTATGTCAAGCTCATAAAAAAGGTCCAAAATATTCGTTTTATATTGGAGCAAAAGCTATGTTGTTTGATGGACCATTGAATATATTCTTAGTAATCACACCATTCGCATTTATATCATATAGCGTCGGATGGCCTGGAGTTGTTAGTTTTACATTAGCTATATTAACAATAGCACCATTTGCCGAAAGATTAGGTTTTGTATCAGAACAATTAGCACTGCATACAAATGATACAATTGGTGGTTTGTTGAATGCCTCTTTTAGTAATGCAACAGAATTGATTATTGCTATTACTGCATTGAATAAAGGATTGTTTCGAGTTGCACAATTATCTTTACTTGGAAGTATATTATCAAATTTATTGCTTGTGTTAGGCAGTTCATTTTTCTTTGGTGGGTTGTACTATAAAGAACAAAGTTTTAATAAAATAACATCACAAGTTAACACATCGATGTTGGTTGTTGCTGCTATGGGTATCTTATTTCCGACTGTTATGGCATATGCCAGTGAAGATAGCACTTTAACTGGTTTAGGATTTTCCAGAGGTGCTAGTTTAGTTCTTTTCGTAATGTATTGTGCATTCTTGTATTTTCAGTTGATCTCGCATTCTGACATATACGATGCTAAAATTGACAAAGAAAAGAATTCGTCGACATCTTTATTAATTTTAGAAGATGGCGAAAACGCGCCTAATGTCGCAAATGAGGAAGATGCCGACGAGGACATTCTGGGATTCAGATTTGCTATCTTATGGTTGTTTATTATCACTATTTTTATTGGATTCTTATCCGATATTCTAACAGAAACTATTGATGACGCAGCCGATGGTAGTCCTATCACGGGGGTGGCATTGGCAGCAGTCATTATTCCTGTGATTGGTAATGTGGTTGAGCACATAAGTGCTATAACAGTTAGTATGAAAAATAAAGTTGATATTGCTATTGGTATCTCTGTAGGCTCAGCGACTCAAATTGCCGTGTTTGTGTTGCCATTAACGACAATTGTAGGTTGGATGATAAACAAAGATTTCTCATTAAATTTTTATGCATATGAATCAATTTGTATTTCAACGTCCGTCATTCTAGCTACTATTGCTATTAAAGATGGTAAAAGTAATTGGTTCATTGGATTAGTACTTATTCTGGCGTATTTTATAGTCGCTATCGGGTTTTTCTCAGAAAAGGAACAGTCACTGTATGAGTAAACACCTTATCTATGTGTATTTATTATAGTATGTAGTGTATTCTTGTGAAATTTCTCGACCGGCGGCCTTCTTGACAGATGAGTCACCTTCCGACAGAAAGGAAAAGCATTTCATCCCAATGCAATTTTTCCTTTGCGCTTTCATCGTTTGCATTGTCGTGTGCTTTCGATCTTGTAGTTGCATGATTACTGCATCAGCGAAAAGATTTGTATCATTTACTAGAGTTATAAGAATGGCATCATCAGATGTTCCAAAGTCAGTAGAAGGATGGAGAGCTAAGCTGTCGCCTAATCAATTTGCAGTGCTTCGTCAAGCGGCTACAGAACCACCAGGATATTCAGAGAAAACTCCTGGTGAATTAGAATATGATTTAAAACAAAAATTTAATACAAAATATCCAAAGGATGGTATTTTCGAATGCGTTGGTTGTGGTACACCTCTTTACAAAGCATCTAGTAAATTTGACTCAGGTTGTGGCTGGCCTGCCTTTTTTGAAGGAATTGATGGCAATATACTAGAGAAAAAAGATCCTGATGGTCGACGAGTTGAGATCTTGTGTAATAATTGTGGGTCACATTTGGGACACGTATTTAAGGGCGAAGGATTTCCTACTCCAACCGATGAGCGCCATTGTGTGAATGGAATATGTCTAAAATATAATCCAGCAAAATAATGTACAGTAATATACAATGTCTCACAATTTTATTTGGCTATACTTGCTTCATATTCAATGAACATCTTCGCCTCTATCACGGTGCTATTACTATATATGTCGATATTATCCATAATCCTAACTGCGGTCATAAGCAAGTCCTCTTTACCCTCATATTTAGTGCTTTCTGCATATAAATTGGGATATCGCCAGCTAAATATATTCGTTTCTTTGTCTTCAGGATTTAAAAATGTTGCATCGGTACTCATTGCTACAGCACCGTCATTATCATCACCGCTACTTCGCATCATCTGCTCATTCACTTCATCTTCACTAAGTATAACGGGCATATCTTCGTCCACCAGATTATACAAAATATCAATATCACTCGGACTCATATCGGTTCGAGCAAACTGAGATGAAATGGGACTACTACTCGAGTCGTCGCTGTATAAACCGAATTTCTTTTGTATAAATCGTAGAAATCTGTTGCGATTTTCTTGCAATTCGTTCGATATTGAGGCCACAATGACCGGTGTCAGTATCGTTAGCAACGATTTGATTGACGGGCGTAGAAAATTGTCTTTTGATAGCTCATTATCGAAGAAATCATCTGGACAATGATTCAACTGCGAGTAAAACAACTTGATGAATGATGTAGTGAACGATGCATTCGATAGCAACAACTTCTCACTAATGCATATTTTGTAAATCAATCCCTTCCAATGATCCAGAGAGTTACTTGAGTGTATTAACATAAATAACAAAAATGACAGTTGCAGTTCACCAAGAACATTATCCCAATTATTATTGTAATAACTTTCATAAAGAGACACTAAAGTAGGTGATGCATCTAGTCTGAGTTGTGAGATATTTTTGATTCGATCATTATCATCACAAATTTTATCGCATAGCAATGTTTCAGCCTGTAAAATATTCGCGTATCTAGCGACGCGTGCAGTGTCAGGGAAATATGGTGTTATAGTATTTGATAATTTCTGTAGTTTTTCGTTCTTTGTTGATACATCATCAGCATCACCGGGATATATCAATACCCCTGGTGGCACATTCGCTCGTTGTAATACATCCATAGTTATGAAATTAGAAAGTAACAACCAAGTATGATGCTGAGCATATGGATATGGTCCTAAATTATTATTCAAATCCCCCCTATAAATACTTTCAATTAAATTTTTTTCTGATTCTTTCGATAAAGTATTTGTTACACTAATTTCTTCATTGACACTGTCCCATGGTCTTACTATTATATCATTTTTCTGAATAAATATAAAGAAACCTTGTCTTGG